>Ga0316205_10000268_pt1 | contig 109978 bp, 99 predicted proteins | sample 3monthpyrite_MG_FD_204941 | JGI IMG/M metagenome (GOLD analysis project Ga0316205, IMG submission 204941) | Microbial mat bacterial communities from mineral coupon in-situ incubated in ocean water Damariscotta River, Maine, United States -... | ecosystem: Environmental > Aquatic > Marine >... | reverse complement strand
GCCGCCATGGCGCCGGGCGTGAACGGCTATATCTTTGCCAGCATGTACGGACGCGCACGCCGGGTCGCGGCCTCGTCCGTCCTTGTCGCGACCGCGGCTTCGGTGATCACGGCGTGGCTGTGGCTGATGGTTCTGGGATAGACAGTTTGGCGCGCCGCGCACGGGCAAGTTCAGCATTCAGCGCGCCCCCGAGCAGCACCAGATACGCACTGATAAACAGCCACATCAGCATCACGATAACCGCGCCAATGGACCCGTAAACCTCGTTATAGGTCCCGAAATTGCGCAGGTAGATCGAAAACCCGACAGATGCCCCGACCCAACCCACCGAGGCAAACACAGCCCCCGGCGAAATCAGCTTGGGCCTTTTCCCGCTCAGGTTCGGACCCAGACGATAGATCAGCGCGAAACCGACCAGCAACACACCGACACCCACGACCCAGCGCACGACTTCGATCCCAAAGCCCGCCCAGGGCCCCAGCGGCACAAAGGCAAGGATCACGGGCAGAACGACAATACACGCCATCGCCACCAGCAGAACTCCGATCAGGCAGCCGGTCAGCAACAGCGCGCGGACATATTGCGAAAGACCCGTTCGGTTGGGTGCGTCATAAATGGCGTTCAGCCCCCGCATCAGGGCGGCCACACCCGCACGCGACGACCAGAACGCAAACGCGAATGACACCAGCGAGGCCCAGCCCAGAGTCAGCCCGTCCGCCGTCGCCAGTTTGCTCAACTGCGCCGCAAGCAGGCGATAGACATCTCCGGGGATGACGGCGCGGAACTCTTCGAGTTGCGCCAGCGCCAGACCCGGATCACCGACAATTCCCCACAGCGTAATGGTGGCCGCCAGACCGGGAAAGATCGCAAGGATCGCATAAAACGCCACGCCCGCGGCAATCAGGCCAAGGTTCTTTTCATCCATCAGGCGAAACACATGCCGCCCCGCCCGCCACCACAGGGCTGCATCTTTCGGCGGTTTTGCGGTTGTGACGGGTTCGCTCATTCGGGCCCATTCATGTTTGTGTTGCCTCACATGAGCATAGCGACAGAACCGTTGGTTTGAAATGAGGCAGGGGAAACTCTCATCACTCTTGCAGAACGACTGCCGCCCTGATCACTGCTCCTAAGGCAGGCTGTCGCTATTCTGTAAAAAACGACTGTGGGGCGGAAGACAGGAGAAATCTGGAACCAGATGCTCTCATTGCTCCTTTGGAGCAACTGCCGCATTCAAGTGTTCCGATGGTTTCGGCATCTTCCTTCGGAAGAGCCATTGGTGCGGGTGAAGGGACTCGAACCCCCACGCCAAAGGCGCCAGAACCTAAATCTGGTGCGTCTACCAATTCCGCCACACCCGCACGCGCCATGGCTTAACAAAGCCGGACAATGGACGCGAGAGGTATTCGCGCACCAGTTTGCCGGAAATTGCGCGATGCCGCGCGACTTTAAAGATTTATTGAGGTATCGTCGCATTAACCTAGAGGCAGGTTGCAACAAGGACAGACGCCATGAAACCGAATACGGTCGGGCGCGAATTGAGCGGGCAAATGCCCCCTTTGCGCACTGAGATATGCCATGTCGGGCTTGTGTCCGGCACACTTCTTTTGACAAGCGACGGCGAAATTCCGGTCGAGTATCTCTCGCCCGGGGATCGCATCATCACCCGAAATGCAGGGCTTGTTTCGCTGACAGCCATTGAAACGGTGCGGGCCAGCGAAGAGGCGGTAAAAATCGCCGCCGGGTCGCTGGGCGACACCAAACCCACCCACAACGTGATCATTCCCGCCGCCCAGATGGTGCTGGTGCGCGACTGGCGCGCCAAGGCGCTGCGCGGGGCAGCGCAGGCCGTGATGCCCGCGGGGTGCCTGATTGATGGCGAATACATCACCGCCCTTGGCACACGGGACATGACGCTGGTGCGGCTCGGCTTTGACGCCCCTTACGTGGTCTATGCCGATGGTCTGGAATTGTCGGTGCCTGCGATGGTTCTGGACACGGTTACGGCCTAGGCGTTCAGCGCGCGTAACACCTGCGGCAGCATCTCGGGCAGATCCTCGGCAATCAGACCGGGCCCGAAGGCGCGCGCAGTTTCCACATGCAACCACGTGGCCGTTTCCGCCGCAGCCATCGGATCAAGGCCGCGCGCCAGAAGGCCGGTGATGAAACCGGCCAGCACGTCCCCCGCCCCGGCTGTCGCGAGCCACGGTGCCGCACGGTCATGCGCCGCCGCATGAACCGAACAGCGCCCGTCAGGATGTGCAATCACGGTGTTCGCACCCTTGAACAACACCACGGCGCCACAACGCGCCGCCGCGTCGCGGGTGGCATCGACTTTCGCGTAATCCGGACCCTTGTCCGGTTTGGCCGACAGTGTTTCGGCAATGTCGGGGAACAGGCGCGCAAACTCTCCGCCATGGGGCGTCAGCACCGCGTGTGCGTTCAACGCCGCCATCCGGGACGGCTCTGCTGCGATCAGCGTCAGCGCGTCGGCATCAAAGACGACGCGGCGGGTAAGGCGGAGGTGTCCTGCGCCCAGCACCGTATCCACCAACCCGGCGGCGTGATCGTCCAGACCCAGACCCGGCCCGAGGCAGAGCGCATTGATGCGCCCATCGACCAGCACATCCGTCAAACCTTCGCCGTCCCGCACCCGGGTCAGCATCAGCGCCGTGATGTGGCCTGCGACGTCCATCTGCGCCGCAGGGGGCACCCCGAGTGTCACCAGCCCTGCCCCGATGCGCAACGCGCCGCGCGCCGCCAGTCGTGCCGCCCCGGTACGCCCCGGCCCGCCCGTCAGGATCAGGGCATGGCCGTGGTCGAACTTGTTCCCCTCTGACTTGTCCAGAGGTGCGAGCGTGTCGCGGGTAATCCGTGTTGCGTTTGAGATTTCATGCCTCCGGCGGGGATTTTTTCAAATCAGAGAAGGGACCAAGACCGATATCCTTGACAACCACTGTCACTTGATCGCTTTCGATGGCGTTATGCACGGGTTTTCTTGCATGAAACGTCACCACAAGGTCGGACAGGATCGCCGGGAACGCACATGCGCCGGGGCGGTCATCCCAAATCATTTCGCCTGTGTCGGTATCAAAGCCACTCGGGACATCCACGGCGACAAGCCGGCTTTCGTTCAGATCACGCCAGCACGCGAGATAGTCCATGTGGGCCATGACCTCGTCCAGACCGGCGATGGGCCGCTGTAGCCCGATGCCGAAAAGGGCGTCGATGACGAGGAAGGGCGGCTTTTGCGCGCCATCTTCGCCGGACAGATTATCGCTCAGATGACTGGCGGCCTGTTCAAACGCCTTTTGGGCGTCATCATCTGCGACCGGAAACCCGAGATGCACGATATCGTTTTCCGCCGCCCACCGCTCGTAATTCACCTTGGCGTCATGGGGCAGCTTGCCGGCCGCGCCGTAGAAAAACACGTCGACCTTCCAGCCGCGCGCCGCCAGCAACCGCGCCACCACAAACCCGTCACCGCCATTGTTGCCGGGGCCGCACAACACCACGGCGCGGTGTGCACCATCGGCCATCGCGGGCCATTGCGTCATGATGGCCTCGACCACGCCCGCCCCTGCGCGCTCCATCAACTCGAGGCCGGTGACGGCACCGGACTGGATGGCGCGCGCCTCGATTGCGCCCATCCGGGCGGCGGTGAGAGGCGCTGTCATGACATAATCTCCTTGCGATTCAGTTTTGCCTGTTTTTTGTGCGTTGCGCCCAATTCAGGGGCGGCACGGATATTTTCCTGTGTACAGCTTCGCATATCTTGCCTCCTCCCATGGACGGCCAAAAACACAGATGGTCCACCCAATTCACATGATATGGCAATGGGAGGCCACCGCGTGAAAAAGATCGAAGCCATCATCAAGCCCTTCAAGCTTGATGAAGTCAAAGAGGCGCTGCAAGAGGTCGGCGTGCAAGGTCTCTCCGTCATCGAAGTCAAGGGGTTCGGACGCCAGAAAGGTCACACCGAACTTTACCGCGGCGCCGAATACGTGGTCGATTTCCTTCCCAAGGTCAAAGTCGAGGTCGTTCTGGACGACGATCAGGTCGATGCCGCCATCGCCGCCATCGTGGACGCCGCCAAGACCGAGAAGATCGGCGACGGCAAGATTTTCGTCACCCCCGTTGAACAGACAATCCGCATCCGCACCGGCGAAACCGGTTCGGACGCGCTCTAACTCCATACCAAAGACAGGAAGGATTTTCCGCCCATGGCAAACCCCGTTCTCGACCTCATCAAGGAAGAAGACGCCGAATACGTCGACATCCGTTTCACCGATCCGCGCGGCAAATTGCAGCACGTCACCGTCATGGCCGATCAGGTCGACGAGGATTTCCTAGAAGAGGGCTTTATGTTCGACGGCTCGTCCATCGCGGGCTGGAAGTCGATCGAGGCTTCGGACATGAAACTGATGCCCGATCAGGAAAGTGCATATGTCGACCCGTTCTACGCGGAAAAGACGATCTGCGTGCATTGCTCGATTGTCGAGCCCGACACCGGCGAGGCCTATGACCGCGACCCGCGCGGCACCTCCGAAAAGGCCGAAGCCTATCTGAAGTCCTCGGGCATTGGCGATGTCGCCTATATGGGTCCGGAGGCCGAATTCTTTCTGTTTGATGATGTGCGTTATTCCAACAGTATCAACAAGGTATCCTACGAAGTTGATGCAACTGACGCCTCGTGGAACACTGACACCGAATACGAGATGGGCAATATGGGCCACCGCCCCGGCGTCAAGGGCGGCTATTTCCCCGTGAACCCCACGGACGAATCCCAGGACCTGCGCTCCGAGATGCTGTCGACCATGAAGCGCCTTGGCATGAAGGTCGACAAACACCACCACGAAGTGGCGTCGTGCCAGCACGAACTGGGCCTGATCTTTGGGTCGGTCACCAAGCAAGGTGACGAGTTGCAGAAATACAAATACGTGATCCACAACGTGGCCGCCGCCTACGGCAAATCGGCCACTTTCATGCCCAAGCCCATCGCGGGCGACAACGGCACCGGCATGCACGTGAACATGTCGATCTGGAAAGACGGCAAGCCCCTGTTTGCAGGCGATAAATACGCCGATCTGTCGGACGAGGCCCTGTGGTTCATTGGCGGCATCCTCAAGCACGCCAAGGCGCTGAATGCGTTCACCAACCCCTCGACCAACAGCTACAAACGCCTGATCCCCGGCTTTGAGGCCCCGGTTCTGCGCGCCTATTCGGCCCGCAACCGTTCGGGATGCGTGCGCATTCCATGGACCGACTCGCCCAAAGCCAAGCGCGTCGAGGCGCGCTTTCCCGATCCATCCGCCAACCCCTACCTGTGCTTTGCGGCACTGCTGATGGCGGGCCTTGACGGGATCAAGAACAAGATCGACCCCGGCGAGCCATCCGACAAGGACCTTTACGACCTGCCACCAGAAGAACTGGCCGGTATCCCGACGGTCTGCGGGTCCTTGCGCGAAGCCATGGAAGAGTTGGAAAAAGACATGGACTTTCTGCTGGCCGGTGACGTGTTCACCAAAAGCCAGATCGAAGGTTATATCGAACTCAAGATGGAAGAAATCACCACCTACGAGCACACACCCCACCCGGTGGAGTTCGGGATGTATTACAGCTGCTGATCCTCCCTGGCAGCTGACCTTGAAAGGGCGCCTCCCTCGGGGCGCCCTTTTTTTGCGTGCACGGTGCCATATGCCCGCCCAAATGCAGCCACGATCAGGTGTTAACCATGACGTGTTGGACGCAACAAGTCAGTCGATGTACATGGAAACGATCACCCAATTCGAGGACCGCCTGAAGCGCGCCCAGTCCCGCACGCGGGTCCGGTCGCAGCGTGTCTACGAACCCTCCGACATCGAGCCCGTTCCGCCCCGGCGGCCTGCGCGTCCTGGCTGGCCCCTGCCCGTCATTGTAACCGTTGTGGGCCTTGCGCTTCTTGCGGGCCTCATCGCGTATTCCCGGGAAGACGTCGCGCGCGTGCTGCCTGCGCAGGACGCACGCAAGATCAGCTTTCTTGAACCCGACGCAGGCGGTACGATCCTCGAATAACGAGCGTTGAGCATGCGCGCGGTCGTGACCAGCGCCCCGCATCGCCCCCATTCATTTTGACGCAAGGCCCCCCGGTTGCCCGGCCCTGCACGCCCACCTTTTCAAAAGTGCCCGCATCGCCCGGCCCGATGCCCGGGTTGGTGCCTTAGGATGCGCGCGCAACAGAGCTGGCGCGTGGAATTCGACCCTGACCGAAAAGGCGAGGCAGCGGCGCAAACGAAGGTCCTTCGGCAATGGAACGCACCGCCACCTTGCATCGACGCAAAACCCGAGCAGACAGATGCGCCCAGTTAGGGCTTGGGTCGGACCGCCAGGTGGCGCTAACCTGCCCGTGACCCACAGATCGAAAGATGCAAATGACCTTTCAGGAAATCCGGCGACGGGGATATATATTCGGCCTTGTCCTTGTTCTGAACGCAGGAAGCGCACTGGCCCAGTGCAGCAACACCAGCGCAGGCTTTGAGGCCTGGAAACCCCAATTCGCCAAAGAAGCCAAACGCGCAGGCGTGAAAACGCGCGGACTTCAGGCCCTGGCGCAGGCCCGCTATGCCACCGCCACCATCGCCGCGGATCGTAACCAGAAATCCTTTCGCTATTCCCTGCCCAAATTCATGCAAGTGCGCGGGGCCGACACGATTGTGGCCCAGGGGCGCAAGCGCAAGGCGCGCAGCCCGGATTTCTACGCCGCGCTTGAGCGGCAATACGGTGTCCCCGCAGGGGTGCTGATCGCCATTCACGGCATGGAAACCGCTTTTGGCAGCTTCATGGGCGACAGCGCCGTTGTCTCGGCCATCGTCACCCTGACCTATGATTGCCGGCGCTCCGATTTTTTCCGCCCGCATGCCATCGGCGCTCTCAAACTGGTCGATCAGGGCGCGATCACCGGGGCGACCAAAGGCGCCAGGCATGGCGAGTTGGGCCACACCCAGTTCCTGCCCGGCAATGCGCTGACCTATGGTGTGGACGCCAATGGCGACGGGCGTGTGGATTTCTACAACCAGACGGATGCGCTGGCGTCCACGGCGAATTTCCTGCGCCAAAAGGGCTGGAAACCGGGCAAAGGCTATCAGGAAGGGCAGCCCAATTTCGCCGTGATCAGGCAATGGAACGCGGCAACGGTCTATCAACAGGCCATCGCGATCATGGCCGCGCGGATCGACCACTGACGCCTTGCCACTGCACGACCCTGCGTGCCAGTGCATTTGCATCGGCACCCTTGCGGCCAATGTGGCAGAATTTGGATACAATCACAGATTGTGCCCGCATTTGCGCGCATTCTGGCCGCTTCGACGCCTGAAGAGTTACGCAAAACGACCGGAAATTCGTCCCAATGCCGCCAAGGTTTCGCGTCATGGTTATCCTCAGGAACACATGCACCCGCAATAGCAAACGGGAACCAAACGGGGGTTTGACGACGGGAGACATCATGAAGGATTTCCTGCTTAAGTCTGAAGTTTCGGATGATATTTTTGGCGCGCTCGACATGACTCTGTCCGCGACGCTGATCTATCCCGGCGGTTTCAAAGTGGACATGGATCACACCGGTGTGCTGATTGCGCAGTTGTTGCGACTCTATGGCTTGCAGTTGCAGCAACATGTTTCCACAAGCCATTCGCAGGTCCAGATCGACTGCCGCGACTGCATCGTGCTGATCGACCTGCTCACAAACACCGATGACGGGTCTGGCGAACCCGGGACGCATCTGTCGATCCGCATGATTCCCGACGGGACAGCGGATGCCGGGATGTTCGAGGCTGCCCTGGCAGGCACTGTGCGCGGCATCCTTCAGGCATCCCCCGCCACGTCGGTGCAATGGCTCACGACCGACATCACGCTCGACAGTGCCGACTTCATGGCAGCGCTTGGCCCGATCCTGCCCCGCCGCGTGCTGCGTGATATGCATGACCCGGCCATGACACACAGTCGCCGCCCGGCGCCCTTGCAAATCCGGCCGGCCCGGACTGAACCGTCGCCGGAACAGATGCTGTCCGATGCCATCCGTCGTGAACCCGATCAGGACGCATTGATCGCCGAGTTCGGAGAGATCCTGCCCAAGTCCGACTCGGATCTGGAACGGCTGGGCGCATGGGCCATCACCGGCGTGCTTGCGTTTGTGGCGATGCCGCTGGCCGTTGCCCTGACGGCGATCAACCTGACAAAGGGCGAAAATCTGCGCAAGGCCTGCCATGCTGCGGGCGTTGTTGCGCTGCTTGTCGCGTTGAAGGGCGATGGCGCCTGGGCGCAGGTCCTGACGGCATAGCCGCACTGAGTGGACCTGTCCTGACACGGGTCGCACCAGTTGTCACAACGCTGTCGGCGTCAGCCCATATCCGGCACATCCGCACGCGCCAGCACATAGGTGTGTATGACAAAAACCACCGCCTGACTGTCCGGCAGACGCACCAGCGTCTGCCGTTCGCTGCGCAAATAGGGTTCGGTGGCAAGGCCCGCCCCCGCCCGGCGCGGTTCAGCCGCCGAACGCGGCTGATACAATTCCGGGTCCTGATACCAAAGCCGGTTGAACCGCCACAGCGGGCGCCCCACCCGTATCCCGTCAAACAACCGCTGCACCCGGCGCGCCAGATCGTCGGTGTAGTCATCGACCGGCACGTGAATCCCGGTCAGCGGCCGCCCGGCCTTTTCGCTCAGCCGCCACGACGCCGGAAAGCACAGCACAGCGCCCGTCAGCACATGCTGATCCCCACGCTTTTCCATGATGACGAAATCATTCTGAAACATCCGCCCCAGCGCCTGCAGGGGCGGCATCGCGGTCACATCCACACACCGCCCATCCGGGCACGTCACGACTGACCCGGCGGCCCCGAACCCCAGTGCGGGCAAGATCTCCATCGCTTTTGACAGCAATTCCCGCGCCGCAGGCAAAGCGGCAGGATCAAGATAGACCACATCCTCCAACCGCTCCTTCAACAACGCCGCGCGCCGCGCCATCTGCCCGGCATAGGCGTCGTCGATGCGCAACCACGGCCCGCGCGCGGGCTGAATCCCGGGCAAGGCACGGGGGATGCGCATATCGTCGGGCAGGTGACATTGCAAAATCGTCATACTCAAGAGCTTAACCACGCAAGAACAGCACGCAAGAACCATACACCGTGGTCTTGATTCATCGTGCCATACGCTTCATGGTTGTCTGAATTTCTGGGACAGTACGGCAGTGAACAGCATATTTGTTGGCGGGCTTTTGGCTATCATTCTCGCCGTTCTCGCATTTTTCCAAGCACATTGGATGATCTGGGTCTGGAGCCTGATTTGGTGGTGCATCCTTGCTCTGGTGCTTTACGTGGACGGCGGCCCCGTTGACCGGCGCCGTGTGCTGAAACAAATTTCGCGACGCGATAATGCTTTCCTCTACACTACGCTGGTGGATCGTTTGCAAGGGTTTTTGACCCGCGTGCTGTCCCCGGATCTGGCCGACCCCAAAATGCTTGAGAAAGCCGCGTCGCCGAAGGCGCATATTGAGCGGTTTTTCTACTTTCTCGACACGTACAGCCGGGATACGGCAGACCTGAAAAGCCTGCAACGGTCTGCTTGGTCTTGGCCGGTGCTGAGTTTTGCGATGAAACTGGCCGTAATATACCCGCTTGTCTTGCTGATGATCCAATGGGGGATCAGCGGTGCGAATACCGGGATCGGTGCTGTCACGGCGTTGCCGGCTGAAGAACGCTGGTGGGTGCGCCTTGCGGCAACTGGCCCAATTGTATTGCTTTTGATCACCCGTATGCTGGCCTCAGCCACTCAGCGGCGTGTCTTCGAAAAAGCCGCTGAGTGGCTGATTTGGACGGTATTCGCAGGCGCAGTCGCAGCCGCAGGCGCAGCCGCAGCCGCAGGCGCAGGCGCAGGCGCAGCCGCAGCCGCAGGCGCAGGCGCAGTCGCAGCCGCAGGCGCATTCACAGTCGCAGGCGCATTCGCAGGCGCATTCGCATTCGCAGCCGCATTCGCAGCCGCATTCGCAGCCGCATTCGCATTCGCAGTCGCAGCCGCAGGCGCAGGCGCATTCGCAGTCGCAGCCGCAGGCGCAGGCGCAGTCGCAGCCGCATTCGCAGCCGCACATCTCGTTGGACGCGCAGCCGTTGCAGGGTGGGGCCGGTCCGCCCATATTATTCTGGTATTCTGTGCTGTGACGATCGTCAGCAGCACGCTGATACTGACAAAGGACCCGATGGAGCCGGATCCTCGCCTGTTGATCTTTGTCTTCGGGCTGTTACCGGCCGTAAACGCGCTTTTCGATTATCTGAGTTATGGATTGACACTGACGCTGATCCGAAAGGGGCGAATAGGCATGAATGCGATGACGCTTGTCTGGGGTGTGATCGATGCCATTGCTGCCGTGATAATCCTGATAGGTCTAGGCCTGACACTTGTGGCCCTTGTCAGCCTGATCAACAGCTTTGGAACCGAAACCATACTGGACCTGCCCCAGACGTTTTCCGACCTGCGCGATCCGCAGGCACGGGGCGATTATGGGTGGCTGATAATCATGCTGCTTTCAACCCTTGTGCCGACACTGGTGCACCTTGTTCTGGTGATGTTGTCCGCGTTCACGTGGGTGCCGCACTATGGAAAGTACAGGCTGGCACAGGCCATGGGCCGCCGGGACGCGGGCGAAATGGTAGCGCTGGGCGGGGCTGTTGTCTGGTCCATTTTGGCGCTGACATACACTGCACTGGTCACTTTCGGGCTTTATGGGATGTGGATTTTCATCGGCACGCACATTGAGACATTGGGGCTTTGGGTGCTGAATGCGGTGCAATGGCTGTCCAAGGCTGCGGGCCTCATCTGAAAAACGACGCCCTTTTGCGTCGTAAATCGACAAACACCTTTTGAAAAACACCCCCAAGCTGGCCCAAAGGCGGAAAGGGTACCCCATGAACACGCATTACCGCGAAACGCGCAAGATCGACCCCAGCCGGGGGGCCACCCTGGGGGACGGCACGCCCAACGATGCCGACCGCATCGAAATCGGCCCCACCCAACTGGCCTTTGCCGAATGGGAGGCCGCCGGGCTGATCCTGCCCAACCTTGAAAAGATGCGCGCATACCGCTGGAAGCGCCTGACCCAACACATAGTCGACCGCGACTATGGCGGGCTGTTGCTGTTTGACCCGCTCAATATCCGCTATGCCACCGACAGCACCAACATGCAGCTGTGGAACACCCACAACCCGTTCCGCGCCGTGCTGGTCTGTGCCGATGGTCACATGGTCATCTGGGACTACAAGAACGCCCCCTTCCTGTCCGCGTTCAACCCGCTGGTGCGCGAGGTGCGCTCGGGTGCGTCGATGTTCTATTTCTCGGCCGGGGACAAACCGCACACTGTCGCCGACCCGCTGGCGGGTGAAATCCGCGACCTGATTGCCGAACACGGGCAGGGCAACAATCGCCTTGCCGTGGACAAGATCATGCTGCACGGCGCGCGTGCCCTCGAGGCGCAGGGATTCGAGATCATGGACGGTGAGGAGGTCACCGAAAAGGCGCGCTCGATCAAGGGCGCGGACGAAATCCTTGCCATGCGCTGCGCCAATCACGCCTGCGAGACCACCGTGCGCAAAATGGAGGACTTTGCCCGTGCCAGTGTCGGTGACGGGGTGACCTGCGAGGATGATATCTGGGCCGTTCTGCATGCCGAAAATATCAAGCGCGGTGGCGAATGGATCGAAACCCGCCTGCTTGCCTCCGGCCCGCGCACCAACCCGTGGTTTCAGGAATGCGGCGGGCGGGTGTGTCAGCAAAACGAGATCATCTCCTTTGATACCGACCTGATCGGATCTTACGGAATTTGCATTGATATCTCGCGCAGCTGGTGGATCGGCGATCAGAAACCGCGCCCCGACATGGTCTATGCAATGCGCCACGCGGTCGAGCATATCCAGACCAACATGGCCATGATCAAACCCGGCGTGATGATCCCCGACATGACGGCCAACTGTCACCGGCTGGACGACAGGTATCAGGACCTGAAATATGGCTGTCTGATGCACGGGGTGGGCCTGTGCGATGAATGGCCCCTGGTCGCCTACCCGGACAAGGCGGTGCCGGGCGCGTTCGACTACCCCCTTCAGGCCGGAATGGTGCTGTGTGTGGAGGCCTCTGTGGGCGAAGTGGGCGGGGATTTCTCGATCAAGCTCGAAGATCAGGTGCTGGTGACCGAGGATGGGTTCGAGAACCTCACGACCTATCCTTTCGATGCCGCCCTGATGGGGGGCTAGGCACGCCCCGGGTACGCCCTGACACACAGCTGCGCCCGGACATCAAAAGCAACCGGCGGGTCACGATCCGTCAGGTGTTGGCGCGGACCGCGCTGATCACGGTTGCCACCTGTGCCTGCGACATGTGCGGACCAATGGGCAGGCTGAGGACCGTTCTGGCGGCGTGTTCGGCCACGCGGGTCTGGGTGCCATCACAGTCAAGGTCCGCATAGGCGGCCTGCCTGTTGGGCGGGATCGGATAGTGCACCAGCGTCTGAACGCCGGCATCCGACAACCTGCTGGCAAGCCTGTCTCTTTCGTCGTGGCGAATGACAAACAGATGCCAGGACGACTCTGCCCGGGGCGCGACAGCCGGCAGGACCAGATCGCAGTCCGAAAGCTGGTCCAGATACGCGGCCGCGATTCGCGCACGACGGCTGTTCCATTCATCCAGCACCGCCAGTTTGACTGACAGATAGGCGGCCTGAACCGGATCAAGACGGCTGTTCAGGCCCGGCACGTCGTTGCGATACTTTTCGCGCGATCCGTAATTGCGCAACATCCGGAGCCTGTCGGCAATCTGCGCATCGTTGGTCGTGACCGCTCCACCGTCACCCAGGGCCCCAAGGTTCTTGCCGGGATAAAAGCTCCAGCATACGGCGTCGCCATGTCCCCCGATGCGTTGCCCGTCCCAGCGCGCGCCATGCGCCTGCGCGGCATCCTCGATCACCTTCAGGCCAAGTTCGCCCGCCACGGCCAGAATCGCGGGCATATCTGCGGGTTGACCGTACAGGTGGACCGGAATCACCGCCCTGACCCCCTCGACCATCGCGCCGCGAATGCCGGCGGCCGTGATGACGTGGGTCTGCGGGTCCGGGTCGACGGGCACCGGTATGGCGCCGCATTGGGTACAGGCCAGCCATGTCGCGATAAAGGTATTGGACGGCACCAGCACCTTGTCCCCCGCGCCGATGCCCAGCGCCATCAGGGACAACCGCAGCGCATCAAGGCCGTTGGCCACCCCGATCGCCTCCTTTGCCATGCAATAGCGCGCAAAACCCGTTTCGAAATTGTCCACGTCCGGGCCAAGGATGTACCAGCCCGAGCGCAACGACCTGAGCATCGCCGGTTCCGCCTCTGGCGCCAGTTCATCATACGCCGCCCTGAGGTCAAGAAACGGGACCGTCACATTCATGTGCCGACTGCCTGGCGAAAGGCCGTGTAGTCGCGGATGTAATCCGTTTCGTCATAGGGCGCAGAGGCCAGCACCATGCAGACGGCCCCCGAGGAAAAGTTGTCGATATACCGCCACATCATCGGACAGATGTAGATTCCAAGGTAGGACCGGTTGAGCGTAAATTTCCTGGTGTTCCTGCCATCGTCCAGCAACACGTCAAAGCTGCCCGCCATGGCGATCATGAACTGATGCAGGTTCTTGTGGGCATGCGCCCCCCGATCGGACCCGCCCGGCACGTCATAAAGGTAATAGACCCGGCTGATGTCAAAGGGGATGTGGTTGGAATTCTCGATGAAGGTCAGATTTCCGCGCGCATCCTCGATCTTGGGCAGGTCGATGACCCGACAGTCTTCAAGTGGCACTGTTACAATTCTCCTGCGTCGTTGTCTGGGCGGGTGGTTTTGCGTAACCGGGCCTTGCTCCGTATGATCGACTTTCAATCCCGTTACTGTCATGCTTAGATTATCTTCTCTCAGGCATCAAACAATGACCCGTATGGAAAAAAACAAGAAACTCCTGATCGTTGGCGCGGGCGAATTTGCCGACATCGCCTATGAATATTTCACCCATGATTCCGAGTATGAGGTCATCGGGTTTGCCGTCGAAGCCAAGTATGTGACGGACGCGGAAAAATTCGGCCTGAAAGTCTATGCGCTGGAAGATGTCGCCAGTCAGGTTTCGCCGCAGGAGGTCGAGGCGCATGTCGCGATCACCTCGACCAGCCTCAATCAGGTCCGCGAGCGGATTGTCGGCTTGACGCGGGGTCTGGGCTACACCCTGGCAAATTACATCAGTTCCCGCGCCTTTGTCTGGCACACGGCGACGCTTGGTGAAAACGTATTCATCTTCGAGAACAACGTGGTGCAGCACGGTGTGACCCTTGGCGACGGCGTCATCCTGTGGAGCGGCAACCACATCGGGCACCAGTCGGACATCGGCTCGTTTGCCTTTGTGTCCTCGCATGTCGTGATTTCCGGATACACCCGGATCGGGCGGCGCTGCTTTATCGGGGTCAACGCCTGTTTTGCCGACAATCTCACCCTGGGCGACGACTGTTTCGTGGCCCTTGGGTCGGTCGTCAACAAAAGCTTTGCCGACGCGGGCCTGATCCTGTCGGGACATCATGCGGAACCCTCGCGGGTCTCGGCCTATCGTTACTTCAAGGTCAAGGCCTGAACGCGTGGGCTGGCGCAAGCTTGGCAGGACGTTCTGCCCGGACGGATCGTCGGACTGGGCCCGGATCGGGTTCATGACGCCTGTGCCATTGCAGGTTTCGGCGGATGTCATCAGGGTCTATGGCGGCCTGCGCGACGCCGCCGGGATCAGCCGTATCGGCTGGGTCGATGTCGCCCGCGCCGACCCCACGCATGTGTTGTCCGTCTCTGAGCGGCCCTGCCTCGATCTGGGTGCGCCGGGCATGTTCGACGACAACGGCGTCATTCTGGGCGATCTTTTGCCGATGCCGGACGGGACGCTGCGGATGTACTATGTCGGCTTTCAGCTGGTGCAAAAGGCCAAGTTCCTCGCCTTCAGCGGCCTCGCCGTCAGCCGAGACGGCGGTGCCTCCTTTGAGCGGGTGCAGCCGACGCCGGTGCTTGACCGCGCCCCGAATGCGCTGTTCATCAACGCCCTGCACAGCATCGCCGCCACGCCGGACGGGTTCAGGGCCTGGATATCCTGCGGCAGACGCTGGCAGGTCATCGCTGACAGGACGTACCCGCAATACGACTGCTGGACGCTGACCAGCGCCGATGGCATCCACTTTGACATGCAGGACGCGACCAGAACCCTCGAAGTCGAAGGGGATGAGTATCGAATCGGGCGCCCCCGCGCGAACCGCCGCTCGGACGGGTCCTGGGAAATGCGGGTGACCTCGGACACCCTGTCAAAGCAATACGCCTGCTATCGCGCGGTTTCGGATGACGGTGTCGCGTGGCGGCGTGAGGCGGGTCAGGAACTGCCGCGCGGCGCGCCGGGCGACTGGGATGGGCAGATGACCTGCTATCCTGCCCGGCTCGACACCGATCAGGGCGAAAGCTATCTGTTCTACAACGGCAACAACATGGGTGAAACCGGGTTTGGGGTCGCGGTGCTGGAGCCTGCGTCATGACCGGGGTCTATGAGGTTCGCCGCTATTCGGGCGAAATGGCCGCGGACTGGGATGCCTTTGTCGAAGTGTCCAAGAACGCCACGTTTTTGCACGCGCGCGGGTTCATGGATTACCACGCGGATCGCTTTCAAGACCATTCGCTTGTCATATATCTCGACGGCAGGCTGGTCGCGCTGCTGCCCGCCAATGCCAGCGGCGACGATCTTCAGTCCCATGGCGGATTGACCTATGGCGGGGTGCTGACGGCACCAAAAATGTCCGTGACTGCGATGCCCGGACTGTTTGATGAAATCGTGTCCTATGCGCGCGGTGCGGGGTTCAAAACCCTGTACTACAAGGCCATCCCGCACATTTACCACGCACAGCCCGCCGAAGAAGACCTCTCGGCGCTGTTCCGGCTCGGGGCGGACCTTGTGCGCGTGGATACGTCTTCAACCGTTCCCATTACCCGGCGCAGGCCGTTTTCCGGCGGCAAGAAAGACGGGCTGCGCAAGGCGCGCAAGGCGGGACTCGACGTGCGCGAATCTACGGACTGGCCACAATGCTGGGCGATGCTGACGGCGGTTCTGTCACAACGGCACGGTGCGCAACCGGTGCATTCGCTTGCGGAAATCACGCTGTTGGCGTCGCGTTTCCCTGAACGGATTCGCCTTTTTGGCGCCTTTGACAACGACGCGATGGTTTCGGCTCTGGTGATGTTCGACTGCGCACGCACGGTGCATGTGCAATACATCGCAAGCGCGCCGCAAGGGCAGACATCGGGAGGGGTGGACGTGATCGTCAAACATCTGCTCGACGACGTCTACGCCGACCGGGACTGGTTCGATTTCGGCATTTCCACCACGGATGGGGGGCGCACCCTGAACGAGGGGCTGGCGCGCCAGAAAGAGATGTTCGGAGCAGGAACAACCACATACCAGCATTTCCGGTTGTCCCTGTGAGCAAAGCCTTGCCAGACACCGCGCTGAGCTATTCGTTTGTGCTGATGGCCTACAACCAGCAAAACTATGTCCGCGATGCGGTCACGGCCCTGCTGGCGCAGGACTGCCCGCCCCTGGAGATTTTCCTGTCAGACGATTGTTCCACCGACGACACGTTCGCCGTCATGCAGGACGCAGTGGCCGGTTACGCCGGTCCGCACAGTGTCGTTCTGAACAGGAACCCCGAAAACCTCGGGGTGAACCGGCACATCACGCGCTGTTACGACATGTGCGCGGGCGAGGTGATCATTGCCACCTCGGGTGACGACATATGCCACCCGCACCGCGCCGCCAGAACGATGGAGGTGTTCGAGCGCGACCGCCCCCTGCTGGCCTTTTCGCAGGCCACGGTTGTCTCCCTTGCCGGCACGCCGCAACCGCCCGACTATCAAAAGGCGCTGTTCTACACCACGCGCGATGCGGTGGCGGCCGCGCGGTCAATGTCGCTTTACCTTGGCGCCACATGCGCCTGGCACAAGGACATTTTCCGCAAATACGGCCCCATCGACCCATTGTGTTTCGAAGACCTAATATTCGGATTTCGCGCGGCCCTTGAAGGGCGCGTCGCCTTTATTGACCAAGACCTGCTGACCTACCGCGTCGGCGAGGGGCTGTCGAACCGCGCATTCGCACCTGTATCGCGCAAGGCGTACACCGCGCACCGCCTCAGGGCGATTGCCCGCGACATCGCGGTCTTTGAACAACGCCTTGCCGACTGCAAGACCTTTGGGCTGGACGACGGTTCCGAAATCGTGCGGGTCGTGCGCCACAAGCTGCAAGAGCGACAGCGCCGCGCGTCCTACCTGCGCGACGGCGCGTTGGGCGTGCTGCGCCAGCCGGACGGATCGCTGTCGGAAAAATTGAGAGCGATCATCTACGAGGGCCACAAGCGCCGCAGAAAGCTGAATAAATCGAAACCGGGCACCGACGCCTGAACGACAGGCCCGGTTTTCGGTCAGTGAACCCGCGCGACCTGCCATGCAGCCCCCCTGCATGGCGGCAAGGGGTCAGATGCGCACCCGGAGGCAAGCCCGGCGGCGGGGTCGGTGCGCGCGGCTCAGGATGCCGCGCCAAAAAATCCTTCGGGACCGGGCCGATTGAGGGCTATCATCCAACCGACAGTTGCCGCGTTCTTGCGCGTTCTTCAGTGTCATCGGAGAAATTAACGGGAGGACACCATGCTCGACACCACGATTTCAGATCAAACCCAGGCATTTTTGGACAGCTTTGGCGAAGCCCTTGCCGGCGCCGACATCGCGCGCGCCTGCGACATGTTCGAAGAGGATTGTTATTGGCGTGATCTTGTCAGTTTCACATGGAATATCAAAACGCTGGAGGGCAAAGCTCAGGTCGGTGACATGCTGTCCCGGCAATTGGCCACGACAAAACCGCGGGGGTGGAAGATCGCCGATGGCGAAGCCCGGGCAGAAGACGGCGGCGTGACGACGGCGTGGATCTCGTTCGAGACCGAGGCGGGCCGTGGCCATGGCCTGATGCGCCTCAGGGGCGGCAAGATCTGGACACTGCTGACCACGATGGTCGAATTGAAGGGGCATGAGGAACCGGCAGGGTTCAACCGGCCCATGGGCGCCAGGCACGGGGCCGGAAAGAACGCCACGACATGGGCCGAAGAACGCGCGCGCGAAGAGGCCGAGCTTGGCTATGCCACCCAGCCCTATTGCGTGATCATCGGCGGCGGTCAGGGCGGCATTGCGATGGGCGCGCGGTTGCGTCAACTGGGCGTCCCGACGATCATAATCGAGCGCAACGCACGGCCCGGCGACAGTTGGCGCAACCGCTACAAGTCGTTGTGTCTGCACGATCCGGTCTGGTACGACCACCTGCCTTACATGAAATTCCCTGACAACTGGCCCGTATTTTCCCCCAAGGACAAGATCGGCGACTGGCTGGAAATGTACACGCGGGTGATGGAGCTGAACTACTGGACGCAAAGCACGGCCAGATCCGCCGAATTCGACGCGGACACAGGCACATGGACCATCGTTGTGGATCGCAACGGGCAAGAGGTTGTGATGAAACCAACGCAGCTTGTCATGGCGACAGGCATGTCCGGCAAAAAGCGGATGCCCGAATTTCCCGGCATGGAGACGTTCAGGGGCGTGCAGCAGCATTCATCCGAACATGACGGCCCTGATGACTGGACGGGCAAGAAAGTTGTCGTTGTCGGGTCCAACAACTCTGCCCATGACATCTGTGCGGCCCTCTGGGAGGCCGACGCCGATGTGACCATGATACAGCGGTCATCGACCCATATCGTGCGCTCCGAGACCCTGATGGAGGTTGGCCTTGGCGATCTGTATTCCGAACGCGCCGTCCAGGCCGGGATGACAACCGAGAAGGCCGACCTGATCTTTGCATCCCTGCCCTATCGCATCCTGCACGAATTCCAGATCCCGGCCTATGCCGCCATCAAAGAGCAGGACAAGGAATTCTATGACGCGCTGGAAAAGGCCGGGTTCTGGCTGGACTGGGGCGACGATGACAGTGGTCTGTTCATGAAATACCTGCGCCGGGGGTCGGGATATTACATTGATGTGGGGGCCAGTCAGCTGATCATTGACGGCGAGATCAGGCTGAAGCGCGGTCAGGTCGTGGCGCTTGATGAAACCGGCGTTGTTCTTGATGACGGCAGCCATCTGGACGCTGATCTTGTGGTCTATGCAACCGGGTACAATTCGATGAATGGCTGGGTTGCCGATCTGATGGGTCAGGATATGGCGGACAGCTTGGGCAAATGCTGGGGGCTTGGGTCGGACACCACCAGGGACCCCGGCCCATGGGAGGGCGAACAGCGCAACATGTGGAAGCCGACGCAGGTGCCGAACCTCTGGATGCATGGCGGCAACCTGCACCAGTCACGGCATTATTCGCAATTTCTGGCGCTGCAGATCAAGGCAAGGATGGAAGGGATCCCCACCCCGGTCTATGGGTTGCAGGAGGTTCATCACCTGAGCTGACCCAAGACCTTGCAGGCCCAAACCGCCCCCCGATCCCTGTGACCGGGGGGCGGTCTTCAGCAGCCGAACGGTGCCACAGGCAGTGCCGCGTCGTATTGCGCCCTCCTGCCCGCCAAAGCGGTTTTGACAGGAACCTGGTACATCGCGCATCGAAATCCACCAGGGCGCGCCACAACCGGTTTTCCCAACCCTGCGAAGGCACAGCACCGTGCCCCATACCCGACCTTCGTTTTTTGGACATGCCCTGCAACGGCCGTAAAAACCCAAGACACCTTTTGCAACCGAACCCGGTTTTGGACCGCCGCCCCGAGTCAACAGACAGCGTTTTGAACCTCGCCTGATCTGCCCCCGTGCCTGCCGGGGACAACACAACTCCGTCACCCATATTTCATCCCCCTTCACAGCGCCCCCGCCCCGCCCCATCCTAGGGCCAACGCGAAGGATACCGACATGCCCACCGAACGCATCGCTTTTCCCGGCCACGCCGGCACGCTGGACGCACGCCTTGACCTGCCCGAAGGCCCGCATCTGGCCTCGGCGGTCTTTGCCCACTGCTTTACCTGCGGCAAGGATATCCTGGCCGCACGCCGGATCGCCGCCCGTCTGACCACGCTGGGCATTGCCGTCTTGCGGTTTGACTTTACCGGCCTCGGACACAGCGATGGCGAATTTGCCAACACCTCCTTTACCTCGAACGTGCGCGACATTGCGCGCGCGGTGGACTACCTGAACGGGCGCAACATGCCCCCGTCCCTGATGATCGGCCATTCCCTTGGCGGGGCGGCGGTGCTCAGGGCGACGGCGGATCTGGCGCAGATCAAGGCGGTCGCTACCCTGGGTGCGCCCTTTGATCCGGGCCATGTGACGCACAGTTTCGCCGATGCCCTGCCAGAGATTGCCGCCAATGGCGAAGCAGAGGTTTCCCTTGGTGGCCGCCCGTTCCGCATCGGGAAATCCTTTGTCGACGACGTGACGGGAACGGCCCTCGCGCCCGCCATCGCACGCCTGAACGCCGCCCTGATGGTGCTGCACGCGCCCGGCGATGACGTTGTGGGCATCGACAATGCGGGCCAGATCTTTCTGGCCGCCAAACACCCCAAAAGCTTTGTGACGCTCGATGATGCGGATCACCTGATCACACGGGCCGAACATGCGGAATATGCGGCCGATATCATCGCGACATGGGCGAAAAAATACCTCGACCTGAAACCGCCCGCCCCGCCCATCGGGGCACCCGAAGGGATCGTGCGCAGCTCCGAAGCGGACCCGAACGGCTATTTGCAGGACATCACCCACGGCACGCGCCACCACATTCTGGCGGACGAGCCGCGCGCCTATGGCGGCACCAATCAGGGGCTGTCGCCCTACGGGCTGCTCAGCGCCGGGCTGGCCGCCTGCACCTCGATGACACTCCGCATGTATGCGCGTCGCAAAGGCTGGCCGCTGACCCACGTCTCGGTCGATGTGAGCCACAACAAGGTGCACGCACAGGACGCCGACACCGGCAGCGGCGACAAGATCGACGAATGGAAACGACTGATCACGCTCAGCGGGGACCTGGACGGCACACAACGCGCGCGCCTGCTGGAAATCGCAGACAAATGCCCGGTGCACCGCACCCTCGAACAAAGCTCGACAGTGATCACCGAACTCGCACCCTGACACGCCCCCTTCTCTGATTTGAAAAAATCCCCCCGGAGGGCCGATCAGCCACAAGCCGACCGGATCGGCCCCGGCGGCTCGGACCCGCCAGGGGGCGCTGAAATGAAACGAGGCGCGCAGCCCGGCAGGGGTGCGCGCCTCTCAATCAGATCACAGGGCTGGTTCAGGCGCGCGCACGGCCCACCAGCGCCCAGACACCGGGCAGAACCAAAGCGGCCAGCGCCAGTTTCAGCGCATCACCGATCAGGAACGGTGTCAGACCCCAGGCAAGGATCGGCTTGTCCCAGCCATAAAGCTGGCCCAGCCACAAAAGCCCCGGCACATAGATCAACACCGTGCCGATCAGCATCGCCAGCGCCATCCACAGCACCGACCGGTCCCAGCCGCGCTGCGCCAGCGCGCCCAGCGTCAGGGTCGCCAGCACATAGCCCAACAGATAGCCGCCCGTGGCGCCTGTCATGTAGGTCAGACCGCGCAATTCCGCAGTCGAGCTCTGGAAAATGTCGAACCCGATTGCCCCGACAAGCATATAGCCAAGGATCGTCGCAAGCCCAAGGCGCGCGCCATACGCCGCCCCGACCGTCAGCACGACGAACGTGCCCATGTTAATCGCAACCGGACTGCCCGGCACGGGCACTTTGATCTTGGCCGCAACAGCCAGAACAAGGATGCCGACCAGCACCAGAACCACCTGCTTGATGCGCAGGGACGCGCCCTCTTCCGCACCAAGAACGTCGCTCAGCACCTTGTTATTCCACGTTGTTTCCATGAATTCTCGCCTTGTGATGTGAAAAATCCTGCCTCGTTGTGCCAAGGCGGCGGGGTTTCTGCAAGTGCAAAGGATGCCCGTCACCGGGCCGCACCCCGCGCATAGCGGCTGATCATCACGTAATCCTTGCGCGGTCCGCGCACGTCATGGCGCACCGCAAAGGCGGGCCAGCCGGCAAAGTCATAGGTGACCAGATAGGTGTCGGGGTCGCAAAAATGGGTGGCCTCTCCCCCTGCTGCGGGAACCTGATGAAACGCACGCCCATCCTCGAATCGCACCGACAGATCGTCGCCCCAAAGGTATCGCCGCTCCGCCGTCATCGGGGCCGCCCCCTCCAGCCGCAGAATGCCGGTTTCACAATACGCCGCCCCCCCCGGCACCGCGCGCCATTCAGCCTGCCCTGCAAAGGACGCGCGCGGGCCGGACGCGGGAATGATGTCGCGGGTGATCTCCCAGCGCCCCAGAAAATCGCCCAGAACCCGCTCAGTCGGCATAGGTGGCTTCGGTGATGTCATTGCCCTGGCCGACAAAGCGCAGCGTCGCGCCCGCGCGCTCCAGACCATAGCAGGCCCAAAGGTCGGAAGGGGGCCACTGGCTGCAATACCGGTCCCCCTCGATCCGCCAGTTGCCCCAGCTGTCCCGCCCGTTGCTGGTATAGAGCGTCTTGCCCGAGGCCCGGAAATCCTGTCGCGCGTTCTCATATTGCAAAACGCGCCCTTCCAGAGCGGCGCGAAGCGCTTCTGCGCGCAACGCAACCCAATCGTCATCTGCCACGGCCACCGCCGGCACAGCCAAAAGGGTCAGTATCAAAGCCTTGCGCAACATCTCGTATCTCCGGCACGCGCATTTCACCCCGTCATTGACACCAAATGCAACGGCGCGCGCAAACAGGAATTTGCGCGCGCCGCTCAGACAGTATCAGAACCGAAAGCCAGATCAGCTTTCCTCGACGACCTCGTCCACGCTGCCCTCAGCGTCAGGCGTTTCGTCCAGCAGAGCTTCGTCCGTCAACGGCGCAGCCGGATCGCTCTCGGGCTCCTCGGGTTGCCGGGCAATATAGTCGTCGATCAGGCCGTCCTGTTCGTTGCCTACGCCAAGTTGCCCGCTGACCCAGCCAAAGACCCCGGGCGTCACGTCCTCTTGGGTGGTCGGGCCTGCGCCTGTGGCATTCCACCCGTCCACAATGGCCTGCGTCAAAACCGCGTCAGACGTGGCTTCCATGCCCTCGTCCACAGCCACCTGCGCCTCACCCAAAGCGGTGAACGCATCATAGGACTCGTCATAGTCGTCAAGAGCGGCATTGGCGGCAACCCTGTCCGCACTCCACCCGGTCACAGCATCGTCATAGGCGGCCTCGTCCACAACGCCGTCTTCATCGGTGAAGTCCTCGATTGCCGGACCGGGCGCCGTTGCCTGCGCGTTCAGCAGATCGGACAACTCCTGGAATTCCTCGTCTGTGGTCGGAATTTCGTAGCCCAGACCGTCCAGCAGCGCACCGTAATTGTCGAGCGCAGGACCATATGTTTCCAGAGCAGCATCAAGGGCTTCTTCGGCAGCCGCCAGGCTTGCGCTTGCCTCAACATAGTCGCGGAAACCCGCCATCTTGGGGTCGTTCGAGTTCATCAGCCCGTTGATGTTACGATTGAGCGAATTCAGGCCCTTGAGCTGCGCCTGCACGGGGGCGCGCATTTGCTTGGGCGGGCGCACGGAGGTTTTCACGGTTGGCCCTGTTGCGCGTTGCACCTTGGCCCTGACCGGCTTGCTTGCCGCTTTGACGGGTTTGCCGGTGCTTCTGGCCTGTTTGTCGGATTTGGGCTTCAGGCCCAAAATCTCGCCCAGACTTTTGCGGTTACCGCGTTTGGCCGCACCGCCATTGCCGTTGCTGGCCTTGCTGGCGCTCTTGCCATTGTTGTCGGCCCCTTTGCCGCCACCATTGCCCTTGCCGCCGCCATTGCCGTTGCCACCGCCATTGCCCTTGGCCTGGGCCGACGCAGTATCGCTCAGTCCGATTGTGTCTGTCAAAACCGGCGCGCCGAACGCGATCGCCGATACGGCCAGAATTTTCATGACCTTCATGGAGTCCTCCGGGGCAAAGATGGTTGCAGTCCGAACTGTTTGTCAAAGATCGGGGCATTTTTGTGGTTAATTCCGGGCACGGCGCAAATCCGCCCAAATGTGGCGCCTTGTATCCGCCCCGGCACCATTCTAAGAGGCCGGACAGAGACCAAGAGGAAGGCACGCCCCATGATCCCACGTTATTCCCGCCCCGACATGGTTGCGATCTGGGACCCGGCCACCAGGTTCCGCATCTGGTTCGAGATCGAGGCGCACGCCTGCGACGCCATGGCCGATCTGGGCGTGATCCCGCGCGAAAACGCGCAAGCGGTGTGGAAGGCGAAAGACGTGGAATTCGACGTCGCCCGCATCGACGAGATCGAGGCGGTGACCAAACATGACGTGATCGCGTTCCTGACCCACCTGGCCGAACATGTGGGCAGCGACGAGGCCCGCTTCGTGCATCAGGGCATGACGTCGTCGGATGTGCTCGACACCTGTTTCAACGTCCAGCTCACCCGCGCCGCCGATCTGTTGGTGGCCGATATCGAAGGCCTGCTTGCCGCCCTCAAACGCCGCGCGCTTGAGCACAAGGATACCGTGCGCATCGGGCGCAGCCACGGCATTCACGCCGAACCCACGACCATGGGCCTGACCTTTGCCCGGTTTTACGCCGAGATGGACCGCAACCTGTCGCGGATGCGCGATGCCCGCGCAGAAGTCGCCACCGGCGCGATCAGCGGCGCGGTCGGCACATTCGCCAATGTCGACCCGGCGGTCGAGGAACATGTGTGTGACAAGCTGGGCCTCGTCCCCGAACCGATCAGCACCCAGGTCATCCCGCGCGACCGGCACGCCGCGTTCTTTGCCACTCTGGGCGTCATCGCCTCGTCCATCGAAAACATCGCCACCGAAATCCGTCACATGCAGCGCACTGAAGTGCTGGAGGGGGCCGAGTTTTTCTCCATGGGCCAAAAGGGCTCAAGCGCGATGCCGCACAAGAAGAACCCGGTACTGACCGAGAACCTGACCGGCCTTGCCCGCATGGTGCGCTCTGCCGTGATCCCGGCGATGGAGAACGTCGCCCTCTGGCACGAACGCGACATCTCGCACTCCAGCGTTGAACGGATGATTGGCCCTGATGCGACCATCACGCTTGATTTCGCCCTCGCCCGCCTGACCGGTGTGATCGACAAGATGCTGATTTTCCCCGAAAACATGCTCGACAACATGAACAAGTTCCCCGGCCTCGTGATGAGCCAGCGGGTGCTGCTGGCCCTGACCCAGGCCGGTGTCAGCCGCGAAGACGCCTATACTTTCGTGCAGCGCAATGCGCTCAAGGTCTGGGAACATCGCACCGATTTCAAACAGGAACTGTTGGCCGATCCTGATGTCCTCGCCGCCCTCAGCGCCGAGCAGATCGAGGAAAAGTTCGACCTTGGCTATCACACCAAACATGTGGACACGATTTTCGCCCGCGTCTTTGGCGAGGATTGACCGCGTCACGGTGCCTGCGCCACACTTCGGTGTGATCGCTTTGCGACTTGCCCTGTCGCGACGCCACCTGACAACAGGAGGCGGCGGAAGACGGCCATGATGCGCGCGGCGCATTTTGCGCCCGGCCCCGCCACGAGGGCCGGCGCGCCCAGGGCAAGAACAGCGATAAAATCCAACGGCCTGCGATGGCTTGCGCGACTGGAACCGCCCGTGAATCCGCGCCTAAACGCTGCCATCCCGGCACCCCCGGCAGGGCCAGACAAAGATTCACCGTTTCGTGATCGCATAAAATGCGCGCGTGGCGGGTTATTCCTCTATAATCGCTCGCAAGCGTCCAATTTCGGAGACCTGAATATGCTACGCACCCTGATCCTGACGACAGCCATCGCCCTGTCCCTTGCCCTGCCCACAACCGGCTTTGCCGCAGGCGGCAGCACCGAGACAAAGCCCCAGAAGACAGAGACCACGCAGAATTGTCTCAAGGTCCGTCAGTGGGACCCGGAGACCAAGAAATACGTGCGCTTTGCACAGCCCGTGAACGGTGTGTGGGATGCGGACCTTCGGAAATGCGTGCGCCCGGACAAGACATCGCATCTGGACAGCGACACGCTCTACAAGGCGGTGCGCGAACTGGCCTATGCGGGGCGCTATCACGAGGCGATACAGGTGCTTGACCAGATGCCCGATCAGCTCGACGACCGGGTGCTGACCTATCGCGGCTTTACGGCGCGCAAACTGGGCGATCTGGCACTGGCCGACATGTATTATGATCAGGCGTTGACGGTAAACCCCGACAACATTCTGGCGCGCTCGTATCTGGCGCAGGGCAAGCTGGCCGCGGGCGACAGGATCGCCGCCATATCGCAACTGCGCGAAATTCAGGCGCGCGGCGGGGCCGGCACATGGGCCGAAGCCTCGTTGCGCCAGGCCATCGAGACCGGGTCGACCTACAATTATTGAGGACGATTGCCCAATTTGGTTGAGGGTTTTTCAACCATTGCCTGCCAGAACTGTTTCAAACAGATTTTAGGCAGGACATGACCGAACTGGTTCCAATGTCCGCCGCCCCTGTGCCGATGCAGATGGGTGGCGGACCTTCTTTGCGCACTGTCCCCCTCAGCCGCCGGGCCAAGGCGGCCATCGTGGTGCGTTTGCTGCTGAACGAAGGCGCGGATATCCCGCTTGAGGATCTGCCGGATGAGTTGCAGGCACATCTGACCAAGGCGATGGGGTCCATGCGCGTGGTCGACCGCGACACGTTGCGGGCCGTCATTTCCGAATTCGCCGAAGAGGTGGAGCGTATCGGCCTCAGCTTTCCGGGTGGAATCGCGGGAGCGCTGAGCGCGCTTGATGGCAAGATCAGCCCGCAAACCGCCGAGCGCCTGCGCAAAGAGGCCGGAGTCCGCGAAAGCGGCAATCCCTGGGCCCGCATCCGCACCATGGACAGCGATCTGCTGTTGCCCGTGATGCAAAGCGAAAGCGTCGAGATCGCGGCCGTTATCCTGTCCAAGCTGGATGTGGCCAAGGCCGCCGCGCTGCTGGGGCAGTTGCCCGGCCCGCGTGCCCGCCAGATCACCTATGCGGTGTCCAAGACCAACGCCATCACGCCCGAAGCGGTGGAACGGATCGGCCTGTCGCTGGCCAGTCAACTGGATTCGCGACCGGTCAGCGCCTTTGACGACGGTCCGGTTGAACGCGTCGGTGCCATTCTGAATTCCAGCACCTCCATCACCCGCGACGACGTGCTTGCGGGTCTCGATGAATCCGACGAGGGGTTTGCAAATGCGGTGCGCAAGGCGATCTTTACCTTTGCAAACATCCCCGACCGCATTGCGCCGCGCGATGTGCCGCGCATCTTGCGCGACATAGATCAGGGTGACCTTGTCACAGCCCTTGCAGGCGCGGGCGACATGGGGCTCGAAAAGTGCGTGGCTTACATCCTCGAAAACATGTCCGCCCGCCTCGCCGACCAGTTGCGCGAGGAAGTGGCCGAGGCCGGAACCCCCAAATCCGCCGATGTCGAGACCGCCATGTCCGCCATCGTCACGACCATCCGCACGATGGAGGCATCGGGCGATCTGTTGCTGGTCAGCCCGGAAGGGGATTAAGGCACGACCCGGACCAGCGGATGGATCACGCGCCACTGACCGCACTGAACGCCATGATTTCAGGCGGCGGCGCCGGTGTCAGCCGCCGTGAACGCCCCCTGAAACAGCCCGGGTCCGTCGCAGTGGCGCGAACCGGGGGGAACGCCGACAAACATGGCCCACGACGCTTGTGTGCCCGCGAAGTGACCGGTGCCGCGCGTCAATGCCCCGGCAACCTCTGTTCCGGGACGTGGCCCGCGCACCGCATGGGTGTTTCCGCCGCTCAGGCACAGGCATTTGCAGCAGCACCTGGAAAAGCGCGCCCTCCGGCGCCATTCCCTTTGCCCTGCAAACCCACTATGGCCCGCGAATGATCCCTGTCACCCCTCCACCCGGGCGCGCCATTGTTCTTGCCATCGCGGCGATCTCTTGCTTTGGGCTGATGGATGTGGCCGTCAAGGCGGTCAGCCCGCTCACCGGAACCATCCCCGCCCTGTGGGCGCGCTATTCCGGACAGATGATCATCGTGATCGTGCTGGTGGCACCGCGTCTGCGCCGGGTGGCACACAGCCAGTATCCCAAGTTGCAGATCGCCCGCTCGGTTCTGCTGATGCTGGCGACGTTCTTCTTTTTCCTCGCCCTTGGCCGCATCGGTCTGGCCGAGGCCACGGCCGTCATGATGATGAACCCGCTGATGATCACGCTGGGCGGTGCGCTGTTTCTGGGCGAAGCACTCGGGCCGCGGCGCATCTTTGCGATCGTCGTCGCGCTGATCGGCGCGCTGATCGTGATCCGGCCCGGCGCGGACGTCTTTCAACCCGCCAGCCTGCTGCCGCTGATCGCCGCGTTCTGTTTTGCCAGCTACACGCTGATCACCCGCCGTCTTGGCCCCGACGAAGACGTGTGGACCTCGCTGTTTTACACCGGACTGGTGGGTTCGATCGTGCTGACGGCCATCGTCCCGTTTCACATGCCCGCCCTTGACCTGACCAGCATTGCGCTGCTGATGATGATCGGGGCGGTGGGCACGGCCGGGCAGCTTATGCTGATCCGCGCACTGTCGCAGGCCGAGGCCGGTCTGCTGGCCCCGTTCAACTATACCGGCATTGTCTTTGCCGTGTTCTGGGGGCTTGTGCTGTTCGGCGAAGTGCCCGACAGCCTGACCCTGCTGGGCGCGCTTGTGATCGCGGGGGCTGGGATTTATGTCTGGCACCGAGAGGCGCGCGCACCCCGCACGCGCTGAACCCGGGGCACGCATGCGGTACGAAGAAGACGACATTCCTGCACTGACAAAGGCAGGCTATATCGCGACCAACGCAGTCGCGCGCGCCTTTATCGGGACGGCGCTGGCCCTGCCCTATAGCTGGCGCGTGCCGTTTCTGGGCTGGATCATGGCCCGCGTGATCGGCCCCGCCGCCGGGTTTGCAAAGCGCGCCCGGGGTCACGTCGCCTTTGCCCTGCCCCACCTGCCCGATGCCGAACACCGCCGCATCGCGCGCCAAAGCCTCGACAACACCGGGCGCACGTTGATCGAGAACTATTCCACCCGTGACCTGCTGGCCCGCCAGAAAGGCGCCGAGGTGAGCGGGGCCGGGTTCGCCCATCTGCAACAGGCGGTGGCACGTGGCCAGCCCGTCATCATGGTGACCGGCCACTTTGGCAATTACGAGGCCGTGCGCGCCGCCCTTCTGGGGGCCGGGTTTGATGTGGGGGGCCTCTATCGCGACATGTCCAACCCCTATTTCAACGCCCATTACGTGCGCACCATGCACGATCTTGGCGGCCCCGTCTTTGCCCAGGGGCGCAAGGGCACAGCCGGGTTCGTGCGCCACCTCAAGGCGGGCGGGCAACTGGTGCTGCTGTTCGATCAGCACGTGTTTGACGCGCCTGTTCTGGATTTTCTGGGCCATCCCGCCCGCACGCCTGTGTCGGCGGCGGAACTGGCGCTGCGCTATGACGCCCTGCTGATCCCGTTTTACGGTATTCGCTGCTCCGATGGCCTGTCATTTGACTGCGTGATGGAAGACCCGATCCCGCATTCCGATCCGCTGACCATGACCCAGGCGATGAATGACAGCATCGGCGCGCGCATTCGTGCACATCCCGGTCAGTGGCTGTGGGTGGCACGACGCTGGCGCAGCTCGGGGCCCGATCAGGGCCAGTTGGGGTCTACTTGATCTGAACGGCGGCCAGAATGGCACCGAACTGTCCCTGCTGCACCATCACGACAACCGGCAAGTCTCCGGTTGCCTGCGCGTCAAGCTCCAGATCCGCGACGCCATCCCATTGCTGCAGGATTTGCCAGTCCTCGGTCACATTTGCATAGTCCGACGTGGTGCCGGCATTTTCGCCGCGCGTGATCCGCGAGGTGCGTTCCGTCTGGTAACGCAGCATACGCACCAGCATGTCCGTATCGCGTTTGGTGCTTTTTGCCGTGATCCTGACCACATCGCCCGAACGCTCGGCGGTCAGGGTGACGGGCGACCTCACTGCACTGTGTTCCGCGATCGCCTTTGACAACTCCATCGGGCGCGCGCCCACGATGTCCGTGGTTCCGTTGATGATCATCTGCGGGGTATAGACCGACCGCCGCCCCGCCTCTGTCGCATAGCCGCGCTGGCGGTCCGAATTGGCCGGGCTGGCGAATTCGTCCTTCCAGCCGATGTAATCCCAGTAATCCACATGCAGCGCCAGCGGGATCACGTCATCCCGCTTGGCCAGTTCATGTATCAGCTTGTCCGCCGGCGGGCAGGACGAACAGCCCTGCGACGTGAACAACTCGACAACCACGGGCGATTGTGCGGACGCAGGCGCACCGACAGATCCAAAGACGGCCATGACCAGAGGGATCAGATATTTCATAAACGCAGCCCGGTTTTATTGAGTGTCGATATCAGCGATACCCGTCCCACATACGAAAGCCAGAGCGTTTTCGCCAATCAAGGTTTGTTGAGCGTATGTGACAGGGTGGCAAAGCGGCGTCACTCCGTTTTTCTGTACACCATGGTATACAAAATCGTCGCAGAAGGCTCAATTCCAGTTGAACCGCTGCCCGGGTTGAGGCATGACGCATGGGAACGCTGCCCTTCGCCTCATGAAAGGATTCCCCCATGCCCATCACAGTTGGCCACGACAGTTCCGGGACGCGCAAGACGCTGACCGCCGGCGCACAGTCCGTCGATTACTATTCCATCCCCGCCGCGACCGAAGCCGGGCTTGGCGATTTCTCCAGATTGCCCGCCGCGCTGAAGGTGGTGCTGGAAAACATGCTGCGGTTCGAGGATGGCAAGACCGTCAGCGTGGACGACATCAGGGCCTTTGCGGAATGGGCCGACAAGGGTGGCCAGAACCCGCGCGAGATCGCCTATCGCCCGGCCCGCGTGCTTTTGCAGGATTTCACCGGTGTGCCTGCGGTTGTGGACTTGGCGGCCATGCGTGACGCCATTGTGTCGCTTGGTGGCGACGCCGAACAGATCAACCCGCTGAACCCCGTCGATCTGGTCATCGACCACTCGGTCATGATCGACGAATTCGGCAACCCGCGCGCCTTTCAGATGAACGTGGACCGCGAATACGAACGCAACATGGAGCGGTATACCTTCCTGAAATGGGGTCAGTCCGCCTTCAACAACTTCCGCGTCGTGCCCCCCGGCACCGGCATCTGCCATCAGGTGAACCTTGAATACCTGTCCCAGACCGTCTGGACCGACAAAGACCAGAACGGGGTCGAAGTCGCCTATCCCGACACGCTGGTCGGCACGGATAGCCACACCACCATGGTCAACGGCGCCGCCGTCCTGGGCTGGGGCGTCGGCGGGATCGAGGCCGAGGCCGCGATGCTGGGCCAGCCGATTTCGATGCTGATCCCCGAAGTCATCGGGTTCGAGCTGACCGGCACCATGATGGAAGGCACCACAGGCACCGACCTCGTCCTGAAGGTGGTCGAAATGCTGCGCGCCAAGGGCGTGGTCAGCAAGTTCGTGGAATTCTATGGCGAGGGGCTGAACCGCCTGCCGCTGGCCGACCGCGCCACGATCGCCAACATGGCCCCCGAATACGGCGCCACCTGCGGCTTTTTCCCCATCGACAATGAAACCCTGCGCTACCTGCGCAACACAGGCCGCGACGAGGACCGCATCGCGCTGGTCGAGGCCTATGCCCGCGAAAACGGCATGTGGCGCGGCGACGATTACGCGCCGATCTACACCGACACGCTGCATCTGGACATGGGCACGATTGTTCCGGCCATCTCGGGGCCCAAACGCCCGCAGGATTTTGTCGCCCTCACCGACGCCAAGACCGCCTTCAAACGCGAGATGGAACAGACGTTCAAGCGCCCGATGGGCAAAGAGGTGGCGGTCGAAGGCGAAGATTACACCATGGAATCGGGCAAGGTCGTGATCGCCTCGATCACCTCCTGCACCAACACCTCCAACCCGTATGTGATGATCGGCGCGGGTCTGGTGGCGCGCAAGGCCGCCGCTTTGGGTCTGGATCGCAAACCATGGGTCAAGACGTCGCTCGCCCCCGGCTCTCAGGTCGTGTCCGCCTATCTTGAGGCGGCCGAATTGCAGGACGACCTGGACAAGATCGGCTTCAACCTCGTCGGTTACGGCTGCACCACCTGCATCGGCAACTCGGGCCCCCTTCAGCCTGAAATCAGCAGGGCCATCAGCGAAGGTGACCTCGTCGCCACCGCCGTTCTGTCGGGCAACCGAAACTTCGAGGGTCGGATCAGCCCGGACGTGCGCGCCAACTACCTCGCTTCGCCACCGCTGGTCGTGGCCTACGCGCTGGCGGGCACGCTGGACATTGACCTGTCCAAAGACGCCATCGGTCAGGACCGGAGCGGCAACGACGTCTTCCTCAAAGACATCTGGCCATCGACGCATGAGATCGCCGAACTGGTCGAGGCCACAGTGACCCGCGAGGCGTTCCAGACCAAATATGCCGACGTCTTCAAGGGCGACGAGAAATGGCAGGGGGTCGAGACCACCGACGCGCTGACCTATGACTGGCCGCCCACATCGACCTACGTGCAGAACCCGCCCTATTTCCAGGGCATGGGGGCCGAACCCGGCACGATCAGCAATATCGACGGCGCCAAGGTGCTGGCGATCCTGGGCGACATGATCACCACCGACCACATCAGCCCCGCAGGCTCGTTCAAGGAAAGCACGCCCGCAGGCCAGTACCTGATGGACCGTCAGGTCGCCCCGCGCGAATTCAACTCGTACGGGTCGCGACGTGGCAATCACGAGATCATGATGCGCGGCACCTTTGCCAACATCCGCATCAAGAACGAGATGCTGGACGGCGTCGAGGGCGGCTATACCAAGGGGCCGGACGGCGCTCAGACTTCGATCTATGACGCGGCCATGGCACACCAGGGCAACGGCACGCCGCTGGTGATTTTTGGCGGCGAACAATACGGCGCCGGATCGTCCCGCGACTGGGCAGCCAAGGGCACGGCCCTGCTGGGCGTCAAGGCGGTGATCGCCGAAAGCTTCGAGCGTATCCACCGCAGCAACCTTGTGGGCATGGGCGTGATCCCGTTCGAATTCACGAACGGCGACACCCGCAAATCGCTGGGTCTGACGGGCGAGGAAACGGTGTCCATCTCGGGGCTCGACACGATCAAGCCGCTTGAGGTCGTGCCCTGCACCATTGCGATGGCCGATGGATCGACCAAGAATATCCAGCTCAAGTGCCGGATAGATACCGCGATCGAGATCGAATATATCGAGCACGGAGGCGTGCTGCATTATGTGCTGCGCAACCTGGCAAAAGCGGCCTGATCCAACACCAGACCACATCGCAACCCGAAATGAAAAACCCGCCAGATGGCGGGTTTTTTTTCGATTCCCCCATCAGACAGATGTCCGATTCGGGCCACATTTTCCGGCGACAATCAGTGCAAAAAACGGGCATTGTCCCGTAAAAAAGGAAAATTCCACACGCGAAGCGGGAACTGTTACAGGATTTTGACTGACGGCATGTGAAAGATGGCAAAACTTGGACAGGACGCGCTGAACTTGCTATATTAATGACTTGTTAATCTATCGGGTGAGTATCGTGAAAAAAACATTCCTTTCAGCAATTGCACTGATCACACTTGGCTCTGCTGCGTCTGCATCCACATATGTGCTTGATTTCGACGCCGAACCAACCAACGCAGCCGAGGTGGCAAGCCTGGACAGCGGCGCGCTTCAAAACATCACCAATCCGCGCACCTTTCTGGACGGTGGCGTGCAGTGGAGCGTGCAAACCGGCGGCGGCGACGGGGCTGCATTGTTTGACACCACGTGCAGCTACGGCTTTGGCACAAACGGATGTGCAGGCGATCCCGACCTTTTCGTGAGCAACCAGGCCAACGCCGACAACGTGTCCGGCAATGTCCTGATCCAACAGGAAAGCAACAATCCGGGTTCGCCCGATGACGACGCACGGACCAATTCCATCGTACTGACACTGCTGTCGGACATCACGTTGGAATGGACAGGCGCATCGGCCGTTGACGACGGCTTTTATCGCTTCCTGTTCGGTGGTTCGGAACTGGGCACAATCGACATTGCCTCTGACAACCAGACGGGGTCAGTGGTTTTTGGCACCACGGCTCTGTTGCAGCAGAACGACTCCATCACCGTGCTGTTCGAGCGCAGCGCCACGAACAGCCGCGGGGCCTCCGGTGCCGTCGACAACTTTACCTTCAATGTGCCGGCTGTGCCGATTCCGGCCAGCCTGCCGCTTTTGATGGGTGGTTTCGGCCTGATGGCGTTCATGCGCCGTCGTCGCAAAGCATAACTTGAAGACTTTTCAGCACGCATCGCGCCCGGGCCGACCAACGCCCGGGCGTTATTTTCGTGCAAGCGCATCCCGCAGCGCGGGCATGAACCGGTTTTCGTAATCCGAACCGACCAGTGGCCCGCCAAACCGGAACAGCACCGTGCCATCCCCGTCCAGAATGAACGTCACGGGCGGGGCCGTGACACCCCATGCACTGGCCGACCCGCCCGTCGGGTCAAAGGCAACGGCGACAAACGGGTTGCCATCCGCGTCCAGATAGTTCGAGGCCGCGCTTTCTGTATCGCGAAAATTCACCCCGATGATCCGCAGGCCCCCGGCGGCCATCCCGAGCAGCCTGGGATGTTCGGCGCGGCAGGGCGGACACCACGAGGCCCAGAAGTTGACCAGCGTAACCTCTCCGCTGGCCAGCAATTCGGGTGTGACGCCCGGCAAATCGCCCAGCTGCGCCCCGGTCAGTGGCGGCGCAGGACCGCCCGGCAGCGTCGAAAGCATTTCGTTCGGAGTGTCGCGCAACATGGCCACGGCCGCCAGCGCCACGACCCCGGCAAGGATGCCAATCGGGGCCAGCATCAAGACCGAAAACCTAGCGATTGCGCCCTGCCCTGTCCTCGACCGCGCGCATCTGTGCCCGCACCCGTCGCCCGCGCCACAGGCTCAGCGCGACGATGGCCACCAGCAGCCCAATCGACACCGCATAGGCCGACAGAACAGCGTCTGCGTATTTTCCAAGATCAGGCAACGCGGTTCTCCCGTGCCATCAGCGCGCGTGTGCGGCGCACCCGGATTTCGGTGCCGGTCCGGTACAGCACCAGCGCCAGAAACAGCAGCACAAAGCCCGCAATGCTCACCAGCAGCGGCTGATAGAATACGTCCGCCACGTTCTCTTCCTTGTCGAGGCTCAGCGAGGCCCCCTGATGCAATCCCTGATTCCAGAAGTTCACCGCATAGCGCGACAGCACCGCAAATACCGTGCCCACAAGGCACAGGATCGAGGTCAGGTCAGCGCCCGTATCCGGGTCTTCGATGGCCTCCCACAGGGCGATATAGCCAAGATAGAACAGGAACAGGATCAGAAACGACGTCAGGCGCGGATCCCACGCCCACCAGGTGCCCCACATCGGCTGGCCCCAGATTGCCCCGGTAAACAGCGCAATCAGTGTCATCACCACGCCCACGGGCGCTGCGGCCCGCGCGGCCAGCGCCGATACGTGGTGCCGCCGCACAATCCAGATCAGCGACGCCACAAGCATCATGAACCACGCATTGATCGCCATCAGTGCCGCCGGCACATGCAAATAGATGATCTTGACCGTTGATCCCTGACGGAAATCATCCGGAGTGAAAAAGAACCCCCAGACAAGGCCCACCGCCAGACAAATGCCCGACGACACCCACAGCCACGGCATCACCCGTTCGCTTAAGGACAAGAACTTGACCGGATTGGCATATTCCCACAATGACATGACGCTTGTCTAAGGCCTCGGCCCCCCCTTCTCAATCCAAATCGCCGTTACCGCAGGTTCACACGCAGCACCGCGCCCGCGGCAAATGGCATCAGGGCCAGAACCCCGCCGGTGATGCCTGCGAGAAACAGCAAAGGGGTCGCCGGATCAAGGCCCTGCGCGGCCCGCCGCGCGGCCTCGGCCCCAAAGATCAGCGTGGGCACATACAGCGGCAGCACCAGCAGCGACATCAGCAATCCGCCCCGCTTGATCCCCACGGTCAGCGCCGCACCAAAGGCCCCGATCATCGACAGCGCGGGCGTGCCAAGGGCAAGGCTGATCACCAGCACGCCATAGCCCCCCGGCGCAAGGTTGAGCAGAACGCCCAGCACCGGCGCCGCCAGCACCAGCGGCAGGCCCGTCGTGACCCAGTGCGCCGCCGCCTTCACCGCCACCACCCCTTCGAGCGGCAGCGGCGAGGTCGCCAGCAGATCCAGCGCCCCGTCCTCGAAATCCACCGCCAACAGGCGGTCCAGCGACAACAGGCACGCCAGCAACGCCCCCAGCCACAACGCGCCCGGCGCAATGCGCGACAGCAACTCCGACGTCGGCCCGACCGAAAACGGGACCAACACCACGACAATCAGGAAAAACGCCAGTCCCAGGCCAAAGCCCCCCCCGGCGCGCAGGGCCAGCGCCAGATCGCGATAGAAAAGCGCCCTCACAGGAACGCCTCGTCAGCGGCGGCAACCTCAAGCGCGCGGGCGCGATAAGGGGTCACATCCAGCACCCCGGCCTCAAGGCCCAGATCAATATGCGTGGCAATCAGGGCCGCCCCGCCCGCCGCCATATGCCGACGCACCGCATCCGCAAACAGCGCAACCGAAGCGGTATCAAGCGACACTGTCGGCTCATCCAGAACCCATAGCGGGCGGCCCGTCACCACAAGGCGCGCAAGGCCAAGGCGGCGCTTCTGACCGGCGGACAACTGCCCGGCGCGGCGCTCTGCCAGATCCTCCAGATCAAAGGCGCGCAAGGCAGGACCAATATCGCGCTGCCCGAACACCGCCGCCCAGAACCGCAGGTTTTCGGCCACGCTCAGCGCGGCTTTCAACCCATCGGCATGGGCCGCATAGGCCACGCGGTCTTCGGCCCCCCGCACCATGCCTGCCATCGGCGGCTGCAATCCGGCGGCCGTGCGCAACAGCGTCGTCTTGCCCGACCCGTTGGGCCCACGCAGCACCAGCGCCCGACCGGCCCCAAGACCAAAAGACAGGCCCGCCAGCACAGGCACCCCGCCACGGCCCACGGCCAGATCAGTCACACTCAATTCCATGACACCATCGCTAACGGATTGACGCGGCTCGCAAAAGCCCCCGTTCCATCTTCATGTCGCAAAATGAACCGCGGGGGGATCGTCATGGGAACGCCATTGCACCGAACGACACTGGCGATGCCCCCGGCAGGGCGTCACACAGGCAGCATCGCCAAGGCAACGCGCCGCCCTTCGCTCAGCAACACATTATAGGTGCGCGCCGCCGTGGGCGACGACATCACCTCGACCCCGATGCCCGCCGTGTCCAGTTGCGCGCGCAAGGCGGCAGGAATATGCGCAATCTCGCTGCCCGTGCCCACAAACAGCACATCCACAACGCCGGACAGGGCCAGCAGCCGCTGCGCGTCATCAAACCCGCCCCACGGCCCCGTCCCGGTCGGACCGGTCAGAACACCGCCCTCGATCACGTCTCCGGCAATGCGGAAAAAACCGGGCCCATAGCCCTCGACGGGTTTGGCGTCCGTATAGGTGATCTCGTTCAGGCGCATCGGCTCAACTCCAGACTGGCAGCCCGACAATAGCCGAAGCCGCGATCACGATATAGGCCACCGTGCGGAAAAGTCGCTCCGATTTGGGATCAAACAACCACGCGCCCAGCACATTGGCGCACATATACAGTGGCACACACAGCAACCCCACAGTGATCGCCAGGACATCCAGCAAACCGGCCCCGATGAATATCGCAATCATCAGCAGATCAAAGCCCAGCAGATACAGCAGGAAATTGGCGCGGATCACGGCGATGGGCAGGGCACTTGCCATATAAAGCATGATCACCGGCGGCCCGGGCACCCCCGCGATCCCCCCCAGAAAACCGCCCACCGACCCGACACCGACAACGCCTGCCGGGCGCAAGGTGCCGCTATAGCGCCACCCGCTCATCACCAGCGCCAGAAGCACCAGAACGATCACCGACACCGACCAGCCAAAGATGGCCGGGTCGAGCAGCGACAGCCCCCACAGGCCCAGCGGCAGGCCCACCGCGGCCCCGGCCAGCAGCATCAGCGCCTCGCGCGGTGCACCTGTCAGCAGCGCCGGGCGCAGGTTCGGCAACGGCCCCCAGAACTCCACAACAGTGAGAAAGGCAAGGGCTGCGAACGGGTCCAGCACCGAAGACGCGGCCGGCATGATGATCAGGGCCGACCCGAACCCGGTGAACCCGCGCACAAGGCCCGCCGCCGCAATCGCGACCACCAGCCACCACAACCCCGGCAAGGCCAGGGCCGCAGCGATCAGATCAGGCATCTATGTTGGCGTATTGATTGCCCGCATTCGCATCCGGTTTGTCCCAGTTGCGCTTGACCCCCAGCCACAACAGGATGGTCGAGGCCACAAAGACCGAAGAATATGTCCCCACGATCACACCCCAGATCATCGCAAAGACAAAGCCCCGGATCACGTCTCCGCCCAGCACATAAAGCGAAATCAGCGCCAGCAGCGTGGTGACAGAGGTCATCAATGTCCGGCTCAGGGTCTCGTTGATCGAGACATTCAGCACTTCGGCCAAGGGGCGTTTCTTGTGCTTGCGCAGGTTCTCGCGCACCCGGTCGAACACGACCACCGTGTCGTTCAGCGAATAGCCCACAATGGTCAGCAATGCCGCAATGATGGCGAGGTCAAACTTGATCTGCAGTTCGGAGAATATGCCGATGGTCAGGATCACGTCATGCACAAGGGCCGCCACCGCCCCCAGCGCGAACTGCCATTCAAAGCGCAACCAGATATAGATCAGCACCGCCCCGATGGCCAGAACCACGGCCAGCGCCGCCGTCTGGATCAGCTCGCCCGACACTTTGGGCCCAACGGATTCGACAGACACGAACTGGATGTCCGGCACTGCCGCGCTCAGCGCGCCCTCGACGGCAAAGATGGTCTCGGGCGTCACCGCCTCCTGGCCGTCCTGCGCCTGAATGCGCACCATGGCCACATTCTGATCGGCGCCAAAAGTCGGATCGAACACTTCGGTGATGGTGATGTCACCCAGTTCCAGCGGCGTCATCGCATCGCGATAGACGCCGATGTCGATGGGCTGCGTGCTTTGTGTGCGGATCGTCGTGCCGCCGCGAAAGTCGATGCCAAAGTTCAGGCCCTGTATCGCGAAACTGGCAAAGCCGATCACCACCATCAGCGCCGAAATCCCCAGCCACAGCTTCCAGCGGCCAAAGAAATCAAAGGACGTGTTGTCCCGGATCATTTTCAAACGCATGGGGTCAAACCTCGATCGTTTTCGGGCGGCGGCGTTCAAACCACATCACCAGCAAAAGGCGCGTCACAAAGATCGCCGTGAACACCGACGTCATGATGCCCAAACCCAGCGTGATCGCAAACCCCCGCACCGGGCCAGAGCCCATGGCAAACAGGATCACAGCCGTAATGAACGTGGTGATGTTGGCATCCAGAATGGCCGACAGCGCCTTTTCATAGCCCAGTTCGATGGCCCGCGCAGGTCCGCGCGCCGATTTCAACTCTTCGCGAATCCGCTCGAAAATCAGCACGTTGGCATCCACCGCCATGCCCACGGTCAGAACGATGCCCGCAATCCCCGGCAGGGTCAGCGTGGCCCCGATCAACGACAAAAGCCCAAAGATCAGTCCGATATTCACAATCAGCGCGATGTTCGCAAAAACCCCGAACAGTCCATAGCTCAGGAACATGAACACCAGCACGGCGGTAAAGGCGACGACCGTCGCCACCTTGCCCGCATCAATGCTGTCCTGACCCAGTTCCGGGCCAATGGTGCGTTCTTCGAGAAAGGTCAGTTGCGCAGGCAAGGCCCCGGCCCGCAGCAGAACGGCAAGATTTGTCGATTCCTCGACATCGAAATTGCCGGTGATGATGCCCGACCCGCCGGGAATATGGCTTTGGATCACCGGGGCGCTGACCACCTCGTCATCCAGCACAATGGCAAAGGGAGACCCGATATTGTCCGCCGTGTAATCCCCGAACCGGCGCGCGGCGGACGTGTTGAACCGAAAGGACACGGCCGGATTGCCGTTCTGATCAAATGACGGCTGGGCATCCACCAGATCCTCGCCCGTCACCACAGGCGCGCTTTCGATCACGTAAAACTGCCCCGGCTCGTCCAGCGACGGCACCAGCTTGTTGCCGATACCGGGGGCCTGGGATGCATCCGTGGTCCGGTTTACCACCGGGTTAAAGGTCAACTGCGCCGTGATGCCAATGATCCCTTTCAACTCGGCGGCCGATCCGATGCCGGGCACCTGGATCAGAATCCGCTGCGCGCCCTGACGCTGAATGGTGGGCTCGCGGGTGCCGACCTCGTCAATGCGGCGGCGCACGATTTCAAGGGATTGCCGCATCGTGCGCTCGTCACTGGCCAGCTTTTCGGCATCGCTGAGGGTCACGACAATAACTTCGGGACCATCGGCGCGCACTTCGATATCGCTGGCGCCGACGCCGGTCAGGGTCTGCACCGGCTGCGCCAAACCGCGCACCACCTGCAACGCACGCTGCATGCCATCCGGTTCACTGATCCGCACCCGCAATTCGTCCGGGGGCGACTGTTGCAGACGGATCGTGCCGACGGTGGCACGTTCGGGGCGCAGGGCGTCGCGGATTTCGGGCCAGCTGGCCTGCATCCGCGATTCGTACACATCCGCGACCTGCACCTCGGCCAGCAGATGCGCGCCGCCGCGCAAATCAAGACCAAGGTTCACAAGGCTCGATGGCATCCATGTCGGCCACTGGGCCAGTGCGGCCCGGTTTGCAGGCGTGTCTGCCCCCAGTTCAATGGCCTGTGCGGCGTCGTTGTGGCCCTCGACACGGGTATAGAACCCGTTCGGCAGCGCAAGTATCAGACCAAGCGCACAAGTCGCCCAGATCAGAACCCGTTTCCAACCCTCGATCTGCAGCATTACTTGGCAGGCTCGGTCTTGGACAGCACCTGCGCGACGGTGGACTGCACGACGCGTACTTTCACACCTTCGGACAGTTCAACCTCGATCTCGTTGTCGTCCTTGACCTTGGTGACCTTGCCGATGAGACCCCCCTGGGTCACCACCTGATCGCCACGGCGCAAGGCGCTGACCATGGCCGCATGGTCCTTGACCTTCTTTTGCTGCGGACGGATCAGCAGGAAATACATGATCGCAAAGATCAAAATCAGGGGAATAAACTGGCCAATGGCTTCCATGTCGGTCCGTGTCCTTCATTCTTGGGGGCGCAACTGGCCCATCTCAAAGTTTGGCACTACCTATTGTTGGCGTGCTCGCTGTGCAAGGTGGAAAGGAGTGAAGACGCCCAGATGGCTAACGATTTGGACTTGATTTATGTAGCATCCACCTGCCCCATTGAGCCCAAGAGCATACCAATTTACATGATCCTGGAGCGCCAATGTTAGAATCGCCTTTCTTGGAACTAACACTCGCTGCATTTACGTTGCTTGGCGGGCTGACAGGAGCTTGGGTACAAAACCTTCGGGTGCAAAACAACGCGCGACTGACGGAACTCGAACGCCTTCGAGCCGAAAGCTATGTCGGGTTTTTGCAGGCAGCGGCCAATTTGACAGCCTTGCAAAAAAGTCTAGCGGCCGGTGAAGCCGAAAATGCCTCCGGTCTCGCCGATGCACAAAGCCGAGTTGCGGATGCGAGGGCAAGGATCGCCGTTTATGGCCACAAGTCCGTTGCCAAGGTCCTCGCAAACTTTCTAAGGCGCCACGGCGCCCTGAATTCCGTTTCCGCGATGCGGAGTTTTGTTTCAGTAATCGACGAAATGCGGGCAGGCTTGTCTCCTTTGAAATACGACAGCTACGAAAAGCGCCTAGACATTGAGGACATCGGGCAGCTCGTTTTTGGTGACGATCTTAACGAAACGTCGCGCTAGCAAATCGCCCGCGTACTCCAAACCCCGAATACCGTCTGAAAATAAAACATACACCAAAGCGGTGCACATCCGGTGCACAACCTGTGCACACATTGTGCATCGCCATTGTGCCCCTTTTCCCGCCCCGCAATTTCCGGCATATGACCCCCGACGCCACTCCGCCCCAAGGACCAGACCCATGCACGACATCCGACGCCTGCGCGAAAATCCCGCCGCCTTCGACGCCGCCCTTGCGCGCCGTGGGGACGCGCCGGTGTCCTCTGCCCTTCTCGACCTCGACGAAAGACGCCGCGCCTGCATTTTGGCGGCGGAAACCGCGCAGGCCGAACAGAACAAGGCCAGCAAAGAGGTCGGGGCCGCCAAAGGCCGTGGCGACGAGGCGGAATTCGAACGCCTGCGCGCGCTTGTCGCTGAAAAGAAAGCGGAAATCGCGCGGATGCAGGACGAGGCCAAGGCGCTTGATGCGCAGTTGAGCGACGCGCTCGCCTATATCCCCAACCTGCCCGCCGAGGATGTGCCGGACGGCGCTGACGAGGCCGGCAATGTCGAGGTGACCAAATGGGGCACCCCGCAAGCCTTTGATTTTACGCCCAAAGAGCATTTCGAGATTGCCGGTGTCGCCCCATCCATGGATTTCGAAACCGCCGCCAAAACCTCGGGCAGCCGCTTTGTCATGCTCAAAGGGGCCGTGGCCCGCATTCACCGCGCGCTGGCGCAGTTCATGATCGACACCCACGTGGATCACAACGGCCTGGCGGAAGTGAACTGTCCTGTGCTGGTGCGCGATGATGCCATGTATGGCACTGATAAACTGCCGAAATTTGGCGAAGACAGCTATCAGACCCAAGAGGGCATGTGGCTGGTGCCCACCTCCGAAGTGCCGCTGACCTACTCGGTTGCGGGCGATATTCTGGACGCAAGCGCCCTGCCGATCCGCCTGACCGCCCACACGCTCTGCTTTCGCTCCGAAGCGGGCAGCGCCGGGCGGGACACTGCCGGAATGCTGCGCCAGCACCAGTTCGAAAAGGTCGAGATGGTGTCGGTCACCCACCCCGATGACAGCGACGCCGAGCAGAAACGGATGTTAAGATGTGCCGAAAAGCTGTTGGAAACGCTGGATATTCCCTATCGCACTGTGATCCTGTGCACCGGCGACATGGGGTTCGGGGCGCGCCGCACCTATGACATCGAAGCCTGGGTGCCCGGCCAGAATGCCTATCGCGAGATCAGCTCGGTCTCGACCACCGGCGATTTTCAGGCGCGCCGCATGAATGCGCGGTTCAAACCCACAGATGGCGGCAAGCCGCAATTCGTGCACACGCTCAACGGCTCGGGCCTTGCCGTGGGGCGCTGTCTGATCGCGGTGCTGGAAAACGGCCAGCAGGCGGACGGGTCGGTGAAACTGCCCGCAGCCCTTGCGCCTTATCTGGGGGGCAAGACGGTGCTGGGCGCGGACGGAACGCTCGCCTAGATGCGCAGGGAACCGGGGCGATAATCGGGCCGCCCCTTCTTTCTTTCGTGAACGGTCGGGTGAATTTCCCAAGACGCGACAGGGCCTTGGCGCCATTTCTTCAACAGCGACCACTTGTATGCGATCGCCGGTGCATCCACCAGTGGATCCGGGTCGCTGGGCGGAAACTTCTCGCCCTGTTTCAGCGTCAGGCGCCCCGCCCCCTGCACCACCCAGTCAAGCGCGATCATCGACAGGGGCTGTTCGGCCGCCGACCCGCCCACGATGCTGTGGTTGCCCACGAACCAAAGCTGCTGATAGGCGCGCAGTGGCCCCGTATCCCCGGCGTTCAGCCCTTTGTCGCCATCCAGATTGTCCCATTTGGCAGGCTTGTAAAGCACCCGCCGTTCATCCAGCGCCAGGGCGTGCCGGGCTGATTGCACAAGGCTCGACAAGGCCATGTCGTGGAATTTGTACTGTCTGTTCCACATGGACGCGACCGGCCCCAGCAGCGAGGGCGGAATACCCCGCGCGCCCACCGTGTCCCAGACCCCGAGATATGACACCGCCACCAGTCGCGACGTGTCGTTGCGCCATGCCAGGTCACTGACCGACGTGGCAAAGCGGGGCGACATGGTGCGCCGTGCCTCGCGGATATGCGGCGCGTCGGGGTGGTTCCGTCGGCCCCTCTTGCGGTAAAGTTCAAACGCCTTGTTGACCCCTTCTGTGCTGGTGTCGCTGATGATCCCGCATTTGCGGATCATCCCCGCCAGCGAGCGCGCCGTAAAGGCGCCGCGCGAAAAGCCGAACAGATAGATCTCGTCGCCCTGCTGGTAGGCCTGCGCGAGGAACTGGTAGGCCTGCTTGACCTTGGCATCAAGGCCCCAGCCGAATACGCCGCCGCCCCATTTGTTCAGGAACTTCTTGACAGGACCGTCAAAGCGGACATCCGTGCCGATCCCCGGAAAATACGCCGCCACCTGCCCCTTGGCAGGATCGCTGACAAGGGCGCGCTGCAGCTTGTGCACGCTGGTCGGCTCTTGAATGTCCGGCGAATTCCATGTGCCGTCGCAAAAGATCGCAATCCGTGTCATTGGGGCCCAAGTCCTTGAAATGCAGCCAAAAGCGTTAATTCATGTTCCAGAGGGTCGCGCAACTACCCTGAATTGTAAACGGTGGAATTCCATGCCCGTACTTGTCCTGATCTTCGCACTGGCCTTTGCCGCCTCACCGTTCTGGGTGCCCGGTTTTGGCGGCTTTGAGGCCGATCAGTTTCCGGTGCCCCAAATCGACCCGCCCGTGCAGCCCGAGGGCTATGCGTTTGCGATCTGGGGCGTGATCTATCTGTGGCTGATTGTCGGGGCCGGGTTTGGCGCGTGGAGGCGCTGGCGCGACCCGGACTGGGCCGCGATGCGCCCGGCCCTTGCGCTGTCTCTGGCCGTGGGGGCGGTGTGGTTGCCGGTTGCGGTGCGCAGCCCGGTCTGGGCGACGGTGCTGATCTGGGTGATGCTGCTGAGTGCCCTGTGGGCGCTGTGGCGCGCGCCGCGCAAGGATGCGTGGGCGGCCGCTTGGCCTGTCGGTCTTTATGCCGGATGGCTGAGTGCGGCGAGTTTTGTGGCGCTGGGTCTGATGCTGGCAGGCTATGGTTTTACCGGTCAGATGCTGGCGGCCTGGGCCATGGTCGGCGCGGCCATCGTCCTCGGCTGGGCCGTCCAGTGGCGGCTGGGACATGCGCCCACCTATGGCGTCGCGATCATCTGGGCATTGTTCGCGGTGGCCGTCCAGAACGGTTTCGCCGGTGTCGGGCTGCTGGCGCTGGCGGGCGCTGCGGCGCTGATCGCCCCAATCCTGCGGTCCGCGCGCGCCTAGCCGCGCCGCCCGTCCGTGTGTTTGCGCAGTTTCGAGGGCGGTGCCTTTTTTCGCCCCTTATAGGGGTTGGCGTCATTCTGGCCGCGCATCCAGATGCGGATCGGCGTGCCCGGCATGTCAAAGTCGAGCCGCAAGCCGTTGACAAGATAGCGATTATAGCTTTCTGGCATCTTGTCAGGATGGCTGCACATGACCACGAAACCGGGGGGCCGTGTCTTGGCCTGCGTCATGTAGCGCAGCTTGATCCGCTTGCCCTGCGGTGCGGGCGGCGGGTGCGCCTCAAGCATACCGGTCAGCCAGCGGTTCAGTTGCGCGGTGCTGACGCGGCGGTTCCAGACCTCATAGGCGCGCAGAATGGCTTCGTGCAGCCGGTCCATGCCCCGCCCGGTCTTGGCAGACACGGTGACCAGCGGCGCGCCCTTCAACTGAGGCAACAACCGCTCGAAACTTTCCTTGAGGTCGCGCAGCTTGGCCTGCTTGTCCTCTTCCACGTCCCATTTGTTGATGGCCACGACCACCGCGCGACCCTCGCGCTCGGCCAGATCGGCGATGCGCAGATCCTGCTGTTCGAACGGGATGGCGGCATCCAGCAGCACAACCACCACTTCGGCGAATTTGACCGCGCGCAGACCGTCCCCCACACTCAGCTTTTCCAGCTTTTCCTGCACCTTGGCCTTTTTGCGCATGCCTGCGGTGTCAAAGATACGCATCGGCGTGCCGTTCCAGTCGGTGCGCAGGGAAATCGCATCGCGCGTGATTCCGGCCTCGGGGCCCGTCAACAAGCGTTCATCCCCGACAATCTGATTGATCAGCGTGGATTTGCCCGCATTGGGGCGGCCGACCACGGCAACCTGCAAGGGTTTGGCATTGGTGGGCTGGGGGATGGCGTCGGGGTCGTCGTCGTAGTCTTCATCCAGTTCGACATCGACCTCGGGCGCTTCGGCGCGGGCTTTCTCGGCGTAAAGGTCGGCCAGGGGCTGCAACTGCGCGTACAGGTCATTCAGACCCTCGCCATGCTCGGCAGACAGGCGGATGGGTTCGCCCAGACCGAGGTTATAGGCCTCAAGCACACCGGCATCCGCCGCCGCCCCCTCGCCCTTGTTGGCGGCCAGCAGCACATGGGCCGAGCGTTTGCGCAGGATGTCCGCGAATATCTCGTCTGTCGGCGTGACCCCGGTGCGCGCGTCGATCATGAACAGGCACACATCGGCCATGTCCACGGCCCGTTCGGTCAGGCGGCGCATGCGGCCCTGAAGGCTGTCATCGGTAACTTCTTCCAGTCCTGCCGTGTCGATCACGGTAAAGCGCAGGTCGGCCAGACGCGCCGCACCCTCGCGCAGATCGCGCGTCACACCGGGCTGGTCGTCGACCAGCGCAAGGCGCTTGCCCACAAGGCGGTTGAACAGGGTCGATTTGCCCACATTGGGGCGGCCGACAATGGCGAGGGTCAGGGTCATGGGTTTGGTCCGAACAAGATCGAACCGCGCACATAGACCATATGCGCGCCCGCGAAAAGCACTGAAAGCAGCGCGACCCGATTAACGGTAGGCGATCAGTTGCCCCTTGCGGGTCACCAGATACAGTGTCTGGCCAGCCACTACCGGCGCGGTCGAGGCCCCGTTCGGGATCACGGTGGTGCCTGTCAGCGCGCCCGAAACCGGGTCAAAGCTGCGCAGCACCCCGTCGGACGAGGCCACGATGATCCGTCCACCGGCCAGAATGGGGCCGTGATGGGCAAAGACCTCGGATTGGCGCGAGGGTTTGTTGGCCACGTAATTGGGCAGTTCGACGCCCCAGATGCGGGTGCCGTCACTGGCATCAAGGCGCAGCAACTCGTTGCGGTCACTGACCAGAAAGACGCTGCCGCCCACCGGCAGGACGGTATCAATCGCCCCTTCATTTGTCGTCCAGATGCGCCCGCCGCTGCCGGCCGACACGGCCACCGTGCGCCCCGACTGGTTGCCGGCATAAATCACGCCGTCCACAGCAATCGGGCGGCCCGTCACGTCATCAAACTTGGACAGCGCGCGGCCCTTGCGTTCGCCCAGAACGGATGCGTCCCAGCGGCGCAGCCCCCCCCGACGGAACACCGCCTGCATCTCGCCCGAGCCGAAGGAAAACACGGTCAGCCCGTCAACCACGACAGGTGCGGGTGCACCCAGCACGTTCGTGGGGCTTTCAGAGGCGCTGACCTGCCATGCGACGCGCCCGTTTGTCTTGTCCAGTGCCCAGCCGGTGTCGTCCCCGGCCATCACGTAAACCAGATCGCCAAACACGATGGGGCGCCCCGACCCCGTGCCTTCAAGCTTTTGGACCCATTTCGTGCGCCCCGTCGACGCCTCAAGCGCCGTGAGCGCGCCAAACCCGCTGGAGACATAAAGAACGTCGCCCTCAACCGCGAGCCCACCGCCGGTTGCATCGCCTTCATCCGCGCCATCGGGCAGAATATCGCGTTGCCACAACACAGCCCCCGCAGTCGACACCGCCGTCACGGTCGTCTGCGCATCCAGTGTAAACACACGGCCCCCCGCCACAACCGGGTCGGCCACGATGCGGTGCTTGCGGTCGTCCCCGGCCCCGATATTGACGGCAAAAACCTGCGTCAGGTTGGTGCCGAGGCGTGGGTGATCGGTGCGAAAGTCCGGTGTGCCAAAGCTTTGGGCGGCATCCGCGTTGGCGACCTGAGCGGGCAACTGGATGTCGCGGACCGCGTCGGATACCACGACCGCCTCTTGCGCGGCGGCACCGGGGGTCTGGGTCAGAACAGAGTCCACCGCTTCGCGCTGGCCGGGCAGGATCACCTGACGTTCCTGACAGGCGGACAATACGGCCAGGCCGACAAGGCCCGCGCCGATCAAAGCGCCCCTGGGCACGAAACGCCGCAGATTGACCTGTCTCGCCCTGATGCCGCCTTTTGTCATGCCTGTGCCCTTATCCTTCATCGGCGGTCTCGGTGGCCAGTGGCGCGCCGCCCAGGGCCACCATTGCCTGTAGGGCACGACGTTGCAAGCCTGAGGTCACTTCGGCATCGTCCATGATCATCTGAAACCGTGTCAGTGCGGCGTCCGTGTCGCCCGCCGCGACGTCGATCAGGGCCAGTTGCTCTTCGGCCAGCAGACGCAGGCGCACACCCGGCACGGCCAACGCCTCGAAACCGGCGCGGCGTTGGTCGGCATCCAGCGTATCCGACTGAAGAAGCAGCGCCTTGAACGATGCAACCTGGCGGTAGATCAACGGCACCGCGCCGTTGCCCGCCACCGCCTGCAAGGTCTGCGCGGCCTCTTGGGTCTGGCCCGCCTCGGCCTGGGCACCCGCCGTCAGAAAGGCCAGAACCGCATCGCCCTGCGCGGATTCGGCGGTCACCTCGGTCAGGGCACCGGCACGCGCCACGTCGTCATTGCGCGACAGCGCCGCCAGCATCGCGTCGCCCAGGGCCTGTGCCTTGGCCGCTTCCTGTGCCTGACGATATTCGTTGAACGCCGCGGCGCCCACGATGGCAACGATCACCAGGGCCGCGATCCAGCCATATTTGCGCAGGTAGCCGTACAGGCGATCCCGCCGCACCTCTTCGTTGACTTCGTCGATAAAGCTGTCGGTGTCGCTCACGCCCCGCGCTCCCCAGTTTTTCGGCGCGTTTTTTCCACGCCCGCCTCGTTTTCGCGCTCCTCTTACCGCGCCCGTGCGCGCAAGCCAAGAGCGACGAAGACACTGCATGTGTCCGGCATTTGGGCAGGATTGCGAAAAACGTCGAAAAAAAGTAATCTGAACTGGTTAGTTTAGTCGTAAAAGATCATAAAGCGCCTGAATCGCGCAGCAAGACATGCGCAAGGTGATCGTGACGGAGAGCAATGATGCGGGTTGTATCCCTTATCCTGGCCATTTTGGTCGCAACCGGTTTGTACCTGTGGGTGATCGAGCGTGAGTCCACGCTGGCCTTCTTCGCGCCACAAACCGGCGAAAACGCAGCGGATGCTGACGAGTCTCCTGCCGGGGCCACCGCACAGGTCGAAACAGCCGCGCCCGAATCCGTGGACCAAAAGGCGTTGATCAAAGTGGTGGCGCGCAAATCCATCGCCCGCGAGATCGACAGCGCCGTGATCCTGCGCGGCCAGACAGAAGCAATGCGGCAGGTCGATGTGCGCGCGGAAACATCCTCGACCGTGGTGTCCCCGCCCCTGCGCAAGGGTGCGTTCATCGAGGAAAGTCAGCTTTTGTGCGAACTTTCGCCGGGCACACGCGATTCCGCCCTGAACGAGGCGCGCGCCGGCCTTGCCGAAGCCATCGCCAGCAAGCTCGAGGCCGAAAGCCGCGTGCCCGAGGCCCAGTCGCGCGTGATCGAAGCGCAGGCGCGCATTGACGAGGCCCTGGTCAACCAGAACGCCGCCCGCCGCCTGAGCGAAGGCGGATTTGCCGCCGAAACCCGTGTCAAAGGGGCCGATGCCAGCCTTGCCGCCGCACAAGCCTCGCTTGAGGCGGCCAAATCGGGTGTGACGGCCGCCACGTCCGGCCTGCAATCGGCGGATGCGCGCATTCAAAGTGCCTCGGCCGCCGTTGCAACGGCGGAAAAGGAACTGGAGCGCCTTGAAATCCGCGCGCCCTTCGCGGGCCTGCTGGAAAGCGACACCGCAGAGCTGGGCAGCCTGCTGCAACCGGGCGATCTGTGCGCCACGGTGATCCAGCTCGATCCCATCAAACTGGTGGCCTTCGTGCCCGAAACCGAAGTCAGCCGCGTCAGCGTCGGCGCCATGGCGCGGGCCGAACTGGCGGCTGGCGGGGCTGAAATCGGCGGCGCCGTGACCTTTCTGTCGCGCTCTTCGGATCCGACAACCCGCACCTTCCGCGTGGAAATCGAAGTCCCCAATGACGATCTTGCCATCCGCGACGGGCAGACCGCGGAAATCCTGATCTCCGCCCCCGGATCGAAGGCCCATCTGTTGCCCTCTTCGGCACTGACGCTGAACGCGGACGGACAACTGGGACTGCGCACGCTGGATGCCGACAGCACCGTCGTCTTCGTGCCGGTGCAGGTGCTGCGTGACACCACGCAGGGCGTGTGGCTGACCGGCCTGCCAGACGCGGCGGACGTGATCGTCGTGGGGCAGGAATTCGTGACCGCAGGGGTCAAGGTCGCCCCGACCTTTCAGGAGCAGACCCAATGACCGGCGTCGTCGATTGGGCCGCATCGCGCGCGCGCATGGTCCTTGCCTTTATCGTGCTGTCGCTGTCTGTGGGCACGCTGGCCTATGTGAGCCTGCCCAAGGAAGGTGAGCCGGACATCGAAATCCCGACCCTCGTGATTTCGGTCCCCTTCCCCGGTATTTCTGCGGCCGACAGCGAAACGCTGCTGGTCAAGCCGATGGAAACCGAACTGGCCGATCTGGACGGGCTGGACCGCATGACATCGACCGCCGCCGAAGGCTATGCCAACGTCGTTCTGGAATTCGAGTTTGGCTGGGACAAGACACAGGTCATGGCCGATGTGCGTGACGCCATGGACGGGGCCGAGGCCGAATTCCCCGACGGGTTCGAACAATACACGCTGGACGAATTCAACTTTTCCGAATTTCCCATCATCATCGTCAACCTGTCAGGCCCGGTGCCCGAACGCACAATCACCCGCGTCGCCAAGGAGTTGCAGGACGACCTGGAAGCAATGGACGCGGTGCTAGAGGCCAGCATCGTGGGCAGCCGCGACGAGATGGTCGAGGTCATCATCGACCCCTTGCGCCTCGAAGCCTACAACGTCACCGCAGGCGAGTTGATAAACGTGGTGCGCAACAACAACCAACTGATCGCCGCAGGCGAGATCGAGACCGAACAGGGCGCTTTCGCGGTCAAGATTCCGTCCTCGTTTGATGAGGTGAGCGACATCTATGACCTGCCGGTGAAAACCAACGGGGACCGGGTTGTGACGCTGGGCGACCTTGCACAGATCAACCTGACATTCGAGGATCGCCTGTCCACCGCGCGTTTCAACGGCAACGATACCGTTGCGTTGCAGGTGGTCAAGCGCAAGGGTTTCAACCTGATCGACACGGCAACAGCCGTCAAGGCGCTGGTGGACGTGCGCGCCGGTGAATGGCCCGAGGGGCTGAAGGCGGCGGTGGATGTCGGCACCTCGAACGACCAAAGCCGCGAAGTCGCCTCGATGGTAAAACAGTTGCAGGGCTCGGTCTTTACCGCCATCGCGCTGGTGATGATCGTCTCTCTTGCCGCTCTGGGGCCGCGCGCTTCGCTGTTGGTGGGATTTGCCATTCCGACGTCGTTCCTGCTGACTTTCGTGCTGCTGGCAATCATGGGGATTTCGATTTCGAACATCGTGATGTTCGGGCTGATCCTGTCGGTGGGGATGCTGGTCGACGGGGCCATCGTGGTCGTCGAATATGCGGACAAGCGCCAGCAAGAAGGTGCCGGGCCCATGCAGTCCTATGTGGATGCGGCCAAGCGGATGTTCTGGCCTGTCGTGTCCTCGACCGCCACGACGCTGTGCGCCTTTCTGCCGATGCTGTTCTGGCCCGGTGTGCCGGGCGAGTTCATGGGCATGCTGCCGGTCACGCTGATCTTTGTTCTGTCGGCCTCGCTGATCGTGGCGCTGATCTATCTGCCGGTGATGGGCGGGGTTCTGGGGCGGATCACCAGCTCCATCTCGTCGCAAAGCGGCAATATCGCGCGCGCTCCGATGCTGGCGCATATCATGCTGTTCCCGCTGGCCGTGCTGCTGCTGGCGGGGGTCGGGGTGATCCCTGTCCTGCAAGGGTCCATCGCGGCGCAATTTGCGACCATGGATCAGCAGAACACCATCGGCTCCGTGCTGCCCACCTTCCTCACCGTCTTTGCCTATGCGCTTGGCATGGTGGTGCTTGTCGGTTTTGCGCTCAGCGGGCTGGTTCTGGCCTTTCTTGCCGCCGGCGCACTGTTTGTACGGCTGGGATGGGCCGGGCGCTGGGCGGGCCGGCGGATGTTTGGATCGGGCAACGCGCATGTCACATCCGGCTACCAACGCTCTCGCTTTGGCTATTTCATTCAAGGGATCGTCGGCAATCCGCTGATGCCGATTGTCATGCTGGGGGCCGTGTTTGTCTTTGTCGGCACCACGCTGATCTATTTCATCAACAACAACCGGGGCGTGGAGTTCTTTGTCGAAACCGAGGCCGAGCAGGCCATCGTCTACGTTCTGGCCCGCGGCAACCTGTCCCTCGGTGAAAAGGATGCGCTGCTGCGTCAGGCCGAAAATGTGGTCAACGACCACCCCGGTATCCGCAGCGCGTTCGCCTTTGCGGGCAATGGTGGGCTGAACGCCAACACCGGCGGTGCGGGTGCGCCCAAGGATGCCATCGGGCAAATCCAGCTTGAAACCATCCCGTGGGAAGAACGCCCCGAAGCGAGCGAGACGTGGTTCACCCTTCCGCTGCTGGGCTACACCGTCAATCGCGAGATCAAGGCCAACGCCTTCGACGGCGACACCGTCATGGAAGAGCTGACAGATCAGCTTGCCGAGATCCCCGGCATCCGCACCGAGGTGCTGAACCTCGCGCAAGGCCCCGCCAGCGGCAAGCCCGTGCACCTGCGCCTCAAGGGCAACACCTGGGATGACCTGATGACCGCCGCCGCAACCGCGCGCGCTGAATTCGAGGTGACGCCCGGTCTGGTCAAGATCGAAGACACCCGCCCCCTGCCCGGCATCGACTGGCAGATCGACGTGGACGTCGAAAAGGCGGGCCGGTTCGGCGCGGATGTGGCCACGGTTGGTGCGATGGTGCAACTGGTCACGCGCGGTCTGTTGCTGGACACCATGCGCGTGGACACCTCGGACGAGGAAATCGAAATCCGCGTCCGCCTGCCCAAGGAAGACCGGGTCCTGTCCACCCTCGACACCCTCAAGGTGCGCACCGGCGACGGGCTGGTGCCACTTGCCAACTTCATCTCCCGCACGCCGGTCGCGGAACTGGCCCAGATCAACCGCGTGGATCAGGTGCGCTATTTCGACGTGAAAGCCGACGTGATCGACGGGCTGCAAAAACTGGTGTCGAGTGACCCCGTGGACGGTCGGGATGTCGAGGTGATTGCCGCCACGCTGCGCCCGTCGCCCGGCGGCGAGATCACGGGCGAAGACGGGGCGACCTATGCCGTTCTGTCGATGGGCGAAACGGGCCGCGGCGTCGATCTGAAGGCGGCGCTGGATACAGGCGATCTGCGCCTGATCCCGGTGAATCCGACCGAACGGATTGCGGAACTGACCAATTGGCTCGAAACGGGCCCCTTCCCGGGTGGGATCGAGTTCGAATGGACCGGCGATCAGGAGGAACAGGCGGAATCCGGCGCCTTCCTCGGTCAGGCGTTCCTTGGCGCGCTGGGGCTGATGTTCATCATTCTTCTGGCGCAGTTCAACAGCGTCTACAACGCGCTGTTGGTGCTCGGCGCGGTGGTTCTGTCCACGACCGGGGTTCTGATCGGTATGCTGGTCATGGAACAGCCCTTTTCAATCATCATGACGGGCACCGGCATCGTCGCTCTTGCGGGGATCGTGGTGAACAACAACATCGTGCTGATCGACACCTATCAGGAATACGAACGCTACATGCCCCGGATCGAGGCGATCATTCGCACCGCGCAGGATCGTATCCGCCCCGTGCTGCTGACCACCATTACCACGATGGCGGGGCTTGCGCCGATGATGTTCGGGCTCAGCCTCGATTTCGGTGGCGGCGGGTATACCGTCGACAGCCCCACGGCACTTTGGTGGAAACAACTGGCCACCGCCGTGGTCTTCGGGCTTGGCATCGCGACCGTGCTGACACTGATCGTGACGCCTTCGCTGCTGGCCATGCGGGTGTGGGTCGTGACCTATGCGATGTGGCTCAGCCAGTTGCTCGCCAAACTGTCACTGGGCCGCGCCAGTGTCGCAGCCCGCGACTGGTCGCTGTCGCGCCAGACCAGCAAGATGCAGTCGCGCGAACTGGTCTGGGATTTCGATGACGATGCAGACCGCGAGGATCGTCAGCCCGAATTGCCCCTCGCGGGTGTGTCCCCCCTGAAGGCGGCCGAATAGATCACCGCGCCAAAAGGTGCCGCACGCCACCGTCGCCGGGCGGGCCACGGCGTCGTGAACCTCCCGTGCGGTGCCGATGCGCGGGCGTGGTCATCGCCCGCAAACCTCCGTGGGCGCGCCCGTCGTTACGCACAAAACCCTTCCCAATCGCGCAAATTTGTCTACTCTCGCGGTACTTACATGTTTTGGGTCGTTCTGTGCGAGCGATGCCAGATGCGCCGGGAGGAGGAGCCCGGCGCACCGGGAACATGAAAAGATCGGGCAAAAATGCCCACTCAGGGAGGATGACAATGAAGAAACTTGGAACACTCACATTTACGTCTGTTGTTGCGCTGACGGCCGGCATTTCGGCGGCTCAGGCGGAAAAGCTGACGCTCTATTGTTCGGCACAGGAAGACTGGTGCCAGCTGATGGCGCGCAGCTTCGAGGATGCAACCGGCATCGACGTGAACATGACGCGCAAGTCGTCGGGAGAGACATTTGCCCAGATCAAGGCGGAATCCGCCAACCCCAAGGGCGACGTCTGGTGGGGCGGAACCGGTGATCCGCACCTGCAGGCCGCCGAAGAAGGGCTGACCGCCGCTTATGTCTCGCCGATGCGCGACCAGCTTCATGACTGGGCAATCAGTCAGGCGGAAAGCGCCGGTGACAAGACGATCGGCATCTATTCCGGCGCGCTTGGTTACGGTTACAACACCGAATTGCTGGCCGCCAACAACCTGCCCGAACCAGCCTGCTGGAAGGACCTGCTAAAGCCCGAATACAAGGGCCACGTGCAGATGGCGAACCCGAACTCGTCCGGCACCGCCTACACCACACTGGCGTCGATGGTTCAGCTGTTTGGCGAGGACGAAGGCTTTGAATTCATGAAGGGCCTGCATGCCAACATCAACCAGTACACCAAATCGGGCTCGGCCCCGATCAAGGCGGCCGGCCGTGGCGAGAATACCATCGGTATCGTGTTCATGCATGACGCCGTGGCGCAGGCTGTTTCGGGTTTCCCGATCAAGGTCGTGGCACCCTGCGAAGGCACGGGCTACGAAATCGGGTCGATGTCGATCATTGATGGCGCGCGCAACATGGATGAGGCCAAACAGTTCTATGACTGGGCCCTGTCCACGGACGCGCAGAACCTGGCATTGCAGGTCAACGCCTTTCAGGTGCCGTCCAACACAGGGGCCGAAACATCGCCATCCGCGCCTGACATGTCGACGATCAAGCTGATCGACTATGACTTCAGGACCTACGGGTCGTCGGATGAGCGCAAGCGCCTGTTGCAGAAATGGGACGAAGACGTCTCGACATTGCCGCAGTAAGACTTGCGCAACACCGCATCTGAAACATCCGCCTCCCCGGCGCTGATCTTCTGGATCATTGCCGGGTGGGTGGGATACCTCGCCCTGCCATGGTACGGGATCGAGGACGGCTTTTTCACGTTTGAATGGCTGATCGACGGCTATCCGCTGGACGGTGACTATGCCCCGGCGGCGTTCCTGATCGGTCAGGGGGACAAGCTGTGGCTGGCGCCGCTTGTGTTGCCGATGCTTTTGCCGTTGCTGGCACTGAGGCTGAAAAAGAGCGATCCGAACTATGCCAGACTGTTGATCCTGTCCGGGGCGCTTGGCTTTGCGTGGCTGATCGCGCAGGGGTTTGGCATCGGCATCCGCGGTTTCAACTTTGAATGGCTGAAGGCGCTGTTTGGCGACCTTGGCGACCGCCAGTTCGGAATGGGCTATGGCGCGCTTCTGGTCGCCTCGGCGTTCCTGTTCCTGTTCACGCAAGGCATCGCCGCGCGCGGTGCCATCAACGGAGACGTCTTTGTCGTCAGCGCCATCGGCGGTGTCATCGTGATTGTGACGGTCTTTGTCTTTTTCCCGATTGCCAAGATGCTGCTGGCCGCCTTTATCACCGAAGAAGGCGGCTATTCGGCCTCGGTGTTCGCGGCCAAGTTCTTTGACGACCGGTTGTGGGGGCTTGGGTGCCTGTGGGGCGGGCGATGCGGTGCGGCGTGGAATTCGCTGTTCCTTGCCATTCTGGTCGGTATCATCACGACGGTTCTGGGGCTGGTGTTTGCGCTTGTCGTGACCCGCTCGGGGTTCCGCTACAAGCGGGCCTTGCGTGCCCTGACGGTCCTGCCGATCATCACGCCCCCGTTCGTGATCGGGCTGGCGCTGATCCTGCTGTTCGGCCTGTCAGGAACGGTCACCCAGTTCTTTGCCGACCTGTTCGGTATGCAACCGACGCGCTGGCTTTACGGGATGCCGGGGGTGCTGATCGCGCAAACGCTGGCCTTTACGCCGATTGCCTTTCTGGTGCTCATCGGCGTGGTCGAGGGGGTATCTCCTTCGATGGAGGAAGCCGCGCAGACCCTGCGCGCGAACCGCTGGCAGACCTTCCGCACCGTGTCGCTGCCGCTGATGCGGCCGGGGCTGGCGAACGCGTTTCTTCTCGGCTTTATCGAAAGCATGGCGGATTTTGGCAACCCGCTGGTTCTGGGCGGCAATTTCGACGTGCTGTCCACCGAGATCTTCTTTGCCATTGTCGGTGCGCAATATGATCAGGGCCGCGCGGCGGTGCTTGCCATGGTGCTCTTGTTTTTCACTCTGTCGGCGTTTTACGCACAGCGCATGTGGCTGGGCAAGAAAAGCTATACCACCGTCTCGGGCAAGGGCGACGCGGGCGTGCACCCGTTGATGCCAAAGGGACTGGCGGTGCCTGTGTTCATCGGTGCGGGCGTCTGGGGGCTGTTCACCGTCGTGGTCTATGGCATGATCCTTTATGGCAGCGTGGTGGAACTCTGGGGTGTCAACAACACGCTGACGCTGAAACACTATGTCACCGCCTTTTCGGTCCGCATCGAAGACAGTGGTATCCGCTGGACGGGTGCGGCCTGGGACAGCTTCAGGACGACGATCTACATTGCCGCCGCCGCCGCCCCGCTGACGGCCATCGTCGGTCTGGTGACTGCCTATCTGCTGACCCGCCAGACATTCGCGGGCAAGAACGCGTTCGAGTTCGGCACCATGCTCAGCTTTGCCATTCCCGGCACCGTCATCGGCGTCAGCTATATCCTGGCCTTCAACGTGCCGCCCATCGAGATCACCGGAACCGGCATCATCCTGATCGTCAGCTTCATCTTCCGCAACATGCCGGTTGGGGTGCGCGCGGGCATCGCCTCGATGAGCCAGCTGGACAAATCGCTCGACGAATCCTCGCTCACCCTGGGGGCCAATTCATGGCAGACCTTCCGCAAGATCATCCTGCCCCTGCTCAGACCCGCCATTCTGGCCGCCCTCGTCTACAGCTTTGTGCGGGCAATGACGGCGATCTCGGCGGTGATCTTTCTGGTCTCGGCCGAATACGACATGGCCACGAGCTATATCATCGGGCGGGTCGAGAATAACGACTACGGGCTCGCAATTGCCTATTCGACAACGCTGATCTTTGTCATGCTGGGCGCCGTCGGGCTGCTTCAGCTTCTGGTTGGCCGCACCAGGATCGGACGCCGGACCCAATTCACGGCAGGAGAGAAAGCATGAGCAATGCAACCATCGTCGGCAAGGCCGCACCTGTGCGTTTCGAGAATGTCTCCAAGCGGTTCGGACGCGATGTCGTGGCGGTCGACAACATCAACCTGAACGTCGAGGCCGGGAAACTGGTCACCCTGCTGGGGCCGTCAGGCTGTGGCAAGACGACGACGCTTCGCATGATCGCGGGGCTGGAAATGGCATCCGACGGGCGCATCCTGATCGGGGACCGGGATGTCACGACGCTGCCCGCGACAGACCGTGACGTGTCCATGGTGTTCCAGTCCTATGCGCTGTTCCCGCATATGAGCGTTCTGGAAAATGTGTCCTATGGCCTGACCTTTTCCGGCTTTTCCAAGGCCGAGACACGGGCGCGCGCACTGGCGGGCCTTGATCTGGTGGGGCTCAAGGGCTTTGACTCCCGCCTACCCAGCGAGTTGTCGGGCGGCCAGCAGCAACGGGTTGCCGTGGCCCGCGCGCTGGTGCTGGAACCGCAGGTTCTGTTGTTTGACGAGCCGCTCTCGAACCTGGATGCCAAACTCCGCCGTCAGGTGCGCGAGGATATCCGCGCCATTCAGCAGGACCTCGGGCTGACCGTGGTCTACGTCACCCATGATCAGGAAGAGGCGCTGGCCGTCTCGGACGAGATCGTGGTGATGCGCAATGCCGCCATCGCCCAGATCGGCACACCGCGCAGCCTGTATGACGCGCCGGTCGATCAATTCGTCGCGGATTTCATCGGCGAGGCCAACATCCTGCCCTGCACGATCGACAGCATCGACGGCGACATGGCCACGATCTCGATCGAGGATTATCGCCATACGCTGCCGTCCCGTGGCCTTGCCGCGGGGCCCGCGAAACTGGCGGTGCGCCCCTCGCGACTGGTGATCGGCGCGGATCGGGGATTTACCGCAAAGGTCGCCAAGGCGACATATGTCGGAGTGCGGATGGAATACACGCTGGAGGCCAGTTTCGGATCCATGTTCGCGGTGCACGAAGACGTCGACAGCCCGTTCGAGGTGGGCCTCGATGTCACGGTCGGGTTTTCGGACAAAGGCCCCGTGCTGCTGCCCGAAGCCTAGGTCGCGTGACCAAATGCCGTGCGCGACAGGTCGCGCAACTGATCGAACACCGTCGCGGTTCCCACCACGACGCGACCCCCGTCGCGGATCATCGCATCGGCGTCCTGATCCTCGACACGCCCCCCCGCCTCGGCAACGATCAACTGGCCCGCCAGACAATCCCACGCGTTCATGTGTTCTTCGGAATATCCCAGCAGGCGCCCCGCCGCGACATAGGCCAGCGACAGCGCGCCCGACGCATTGCGGTAAAACATCGCCCCTTCTCCGATCAGCGCAGTGACAAGGCGCACAATGCCCTCATCCGCGACCCGGTTGGAATAGCCGATCCCGATGGTGCCCTGTGACAGTGTGCGATCGTCATTGAGGGTCAGCGGCGTGCCGTTCAGCGTCGCCCCCTGACCTGCCTTTGCCACATAGGTCTCGTTGTTGCAGGGGTCATGGATCACACCAACCTGCGTCTTGCCGCCGCTCACACCGGCAACCACCACTGTCCATGCCGGAATGCCGTTGATGAAATTCGTCGTGCCGTCAATCGGATCAATCACCCAGGTAAAGCCCGAGGTTCCCGGGGTCGGAGCGTGCTCCTCTCCGACGATGGCGTCGTCGGGAAACGCCCTGGCCAGCAATTCGCGCACCAGCAGTTCAACATTCCTGTCCGCCTGCGACACGAAATCCTGATGCCCCTTGTGATCGACGACCAGCGCATCCTGATCCTTGAAATACCGAAGCGCCAGTTGGCCCGCCTCGCGGCATATCTCGGCGACTTGTTCAGATTGTGTGCGCATCGGTGTCAGGTCTCCAAAGGGGTCATCCCCCTCATACGACACATGGGCCAACGCCGCCATCTTTCGATTGTCTGCCTGGCCGGGCCCGAGGGCACACGGTCTGTGCCCTTGCGCCGGTATCGACATTGGGAAAACATGGCCCACACGGTCGAGTGGTCACGGCGAAGTACGCGCTGGCCGACCCTCATGTAGCGATTGCGCCGCAACTTCTCGAAAGGACGATCCAGCATGATCGCCTATGTCACTGTCGGTGCTGATGACCCTGCGCGCGCAAAACGGTTTTATGGGGCATTTCTGCCCGCCCTTGGCTACGGGCTGAGCGAAGGCCCGCAGGGCCTGAGTTACGCATTGCCCGTTGAACCCGGCCAGCCTGTCGTTCTGCCGGATTTCTATGTCAAACCCGCCTTCGACGGGCGCACGGCCCCGGCCGGGAACGGCGCCATGGTCGCCTTTGAGGCGCACAGCAAGGCCCGGGTGCGCGACCTTCACGCCGCCGCGCTGGCTGCTGGCGGCTCTGACGCGGGCACGCCGGGTTTCCGGCTGTCCTAATGGGCCGCATTTCTATGTGGGCTATCTGCGCGACCCTCAGGGCAACAAGATCGCGGTGTTCTCAAGCGATCCGGACGCGCCCGGGCGGGACGGCTGGTACGGGTTTGCTGCGCGACGCCGGTGCCGGGGTCGCGCGGCAGGGATTTGCCGCGCCGGTCACTGATGCCACCGTTTCGGAGCGGACCTGATCAACGCGCCACGTTTGACCAGCCCATCGAAACGACGCCGCCGCGCAGGGTTTCGCGGCCCGGTCCCGCCCTGAACACGAGCCGTGCAGGCAACATGGCGCGGTGAAAAATGCTGTCGGTTGGTTGCGGAACCCGTGAGAAATCTATTAATATCGAGCTTTATCCTATTGAAATGGAACGATGTTCGACCTGTCCCGACGTGGGAGCGGCCTCAGACCTCTTCGTCCGCCTGCTGGCGCTGCCAGAGCTGGGCATAGCGCCCGTCGCGGCCCAACAACGCCTCGTGCGTGCCCGTTTCGACCACCTTGCCGTCCTCCAGCACCACGATCCGGTCGGCCTCGGCCACGGTGCTCAGTCGGTGCGCGATGGTCAGCACGGTGCGCCCTTCTCCAGCGGCATTGAGCGCGTCCTTGATCTCCTGCTCGGTCTCGGTGTCAAGGGCGCTGGTCGCCTCGTCCAGCAGCAGGACCGGCGGGTTCTTGAGCAAGGTGCGCGCGATGCCCACACGCTGCTTTTCGCCCCCTGACAGCTTCAGACCACGCTCACCCACGGTGGTTTCATAGCCCTCGGGCAGACTGGCGATGAAGTCGTGGATCTGCGCGGCCCGGGCGGCGGCCTCGATCTCGGACTGGCTGGCCCCGTCCCGCCCATAGGCGATGTTGTAGCGGATCGTGTCGTTGAACAGCACCGTGTCCTGCGGCACCACCCCGATGGCCGCATGCAGGCTGCCTTGGGTCACATCGCGCACGTCCTGCCCGTCGATGCGCAACGCGCCCTTGCCCACATCGTAAAAGCGGAACAACAGCCGCCCGATGGTCGACTTGCCCGAGCCGGTGGAGCCGACGATGGCGATCTGCTGGCCGGGTTCGGCCACCAGGCTCACGCCTTTCAGGATGGCGCGGTTGGGGTCGTATCCGAAATGCACGTCATCCAGTTCGACGCGCCCGCCCGTGACCTCAAGCGGTTTGGCGTCGGGCGCATCGACCACTTCGGCGGGCTGTTCCAGCAGGTCAAACATTTCGCCCATATCCACCAGTGACTGCCGGATTTCACGGTAGACAGTGCCGAGGAAGTTGAGCGGCAGGGTGATCTGGATCATATAGGCGTTGACCATCACGAAATCACCCACGGTCAGCGTGCCGTTCTCAACGCCGATGGCGGCCAGCACCATCACCCCGACAAGGCCCGCGGTGATAATCACCGATTGGCCGAAATTCAGGAAGGCGAGCGAATAGCTGGTCTTGAGGGCGGCAACCTCGTAGCCCGCCATCGCGCTGTCATATCGCGACGCCTCGCGCCGTTCGGCCCCGAAATACTTGACCGTTTCGTAATTGAGCAGGCTGTCGATCGCCTTTTGATTGGCGTCCGTATCCTGATCGTTCATCACCTTGCGCAGTTTCACCCGCCATTCGGTGACCGCAAAGGTGAACCAGACATAAAAGGCGATGGTGACGGCCACGATCAGCAGATACCAGGCATCGAACAGGATCGTCAGGACAACCCCGATCATCAACAACTCCAGCACCAGCGGCCCGATGGAAAACAGCAAAAAGCGCAGCAGAAATTCGACCCCCTTGACCCCGCGTTCGATGATGCGGCTCAGGCCCCCGGTCTTGCGGGTGATGTGATAGCGCATCGACAGGCGGTGGATGTGTTCGAAGGTCTGAAGCGCCAGCATCCGCAAGGCCCGCTGCGCCACACGGGCAAAGATCGCATCCCTGAGTTGCTGAAAGCCGACATTCATCAGGCGCGCCACGCCATAGGCGATGGTCAGACCCACAGCGCCAAGGGCCAGCGCCGACACGCCCTCTTCTGCCAGCACGTCGACGGCGTCGCGGTAGATGATGGGGGTATAGACCGACACCAGCTTGGACAGGACCAGCGCCAGCATCGCCAGCACAACGCGCTTTTTGACCCAAGGCATGTCATCGGGCCAAAGGTAGGGTGCCACCTTGCGGATCGTGCGCAGGCCGGACGCGCGCTCGACTTCTTCGACGGGCTTGTCCGGGTTCTGTTGCGGCGGTGCAGGACGGTCTGTGTCAGAAGGTGCGGTGGTGTCAGATGGCATAAACGCGGCGTCCCTGGTGGTCAGACGCTCTTACCTAGTCCAGTGATCGGGGATGTGCCAGTGCCGCGCTCAATTTGGCAGTGCAAAGACCTGACCGGGAAAGATCAGGTCGGGGTCGCGGATGCGGTCGCGGTTGGCCTCGAACACCTCGACATACAGCAACCCCTCGCCATAGCGTTCGCGCGCGATTGCCCACAGCGTGTTGCCGGTCTGGACGGTTATCTGCGTGGCGGGCGCGTTGGTGTCGGTGCCCTGGGCCAGCACCTCGGGGTCTTCACGCCGGAACGGTGTTTCGACGCGGCTGGTCACCTGCCCGTCACTGTCCAGTTCGTCCACACGCAATGTGTAGACGCCGGTATCAATCCGGGGCAGCGCGCCGCTCCAGTCGCCGTTCGCGTCCACGTCCAGATCGGCGACAGGGCGGTTGTTGACATAGACGCGCACACCTTTCGCGGCACTTTGGGCACGTCCGGCCAGCTGAACATCCCCGGTCTGGGAATAGCTGATCGCGTTGATCTCGATATTGTCGAGCACTTCGGGACGTGCCGTGGACAGGACCTCGACCCCCTCCGGTGTCGATTTGAGCACGGTAACGGCCTGAGCCGTTTGCGGCGGCTCCGTCGCCTCTGGTGTCTCGCTGACTGTTGCGGGGGGCCTTTGGCGGGCGATTTGCAAAGCGGGTTTTTCAGGCACCTCGGGTGCGCGCGCCACGACAGTCGGCGTTTGCGCGGGCTGCGTTTGAGCGGTGGGGTCTTCGGCTGTCTGCGCGGCAGGTGTGGCGGGCGATGGGGCATTGGCAGTTGCGATCACGCGCGCAGGGTCCTGGGCGCCATCGCCTCGCGTGCGGGCCGGTGTCCCGGCGGGGGGGCTTACCGTGTCAGTCGCGCCGGACCGGGGCGTTATTTCAGGGGTCTGTTCTGCACCCGGTGCGGGTTTCGGTGCCAGTGCGGCGACGTCTTCGGTTGTGCCGGTATCTGTCGGTGTCTGCGCCACAACGGGGTCTGACGCTTCGGGCGCGGGCGCGGGTCGGGCAACCGGTGCCACGATCACCTCGTCAACCGACGCAATCTCTTCCTCGCCGACACGCTGCAACACGGTCAGCACCTGCGCCTTCTTGCTTGGGGGGAGCATTGTAATCGCCGCAAAGCTGCCACCGGGATCGGTTGTCACCGACGCGCTTTTGGTGCCGTCCAGCAGCACCGAAACCTCGCTGCCCGGTGCGGCGCGACCGGCAATGATGGTCAAACCGTCCGGCTCAAGCCGCACCTCGTCGATCGACGGGGGGACAATGGCCGGTTTTTCAGCTGTCACGGCGGGTGTTGTCGGTTCGGGTGCGGCCTCGGGCGTCACGGCCGCCTCGATAACGCCGTCCGCGGGCGGCGGCGCGGCATCGCGACCCGTGTTCGCGTTGATCCAGAAGGCCAGCCCCACCACGCCGACGGCCAGCAAGGCGGCACCGCCCGCCATCGCCCCGCCTTTCCCGGCAAAGCCCGAAAGTTTTGACATTTTTCGCACTCCTGCGCCGTAAACCGGCCAGTTTCGTTGCGCCTGCATAACAGTGCGGCTTACATGGGTCAAAACACAGCTGTGACACATCATCACTTTCACCTTTCCATGCGGGACCTGTTGCCATGACTCCACTGTCTGTTTGCGTTTTCTGCGGATCACGGCCCGGTTCGGACCCGGCCTATGAAACAGCGGCCACACGCCTTGGTACGGGGATCGCCGCAAAAGGCTGGCGGCTGGTTTACGGTGCGGGCGATGTCGGCCTGATGGGGGCCGTGGCGCGCGCCGCCCAAATGGGGCGCGGCGAAACCTTTGGCGTGATCCCGCGCCATCTGGTCGAGTGGGAAGTCGGCAAGACCGACCTGACCCGCTATGTGGTCACCGAAACGATGCACGAACGCAAGAAAGTCATGTTCATGAACTGCGACGCGGTTGTCGTTCTGCCCGGTGGGGCGGGGTCGCTGGACGAGTTGTTCGAGGTACTGACATGGCGCCAGCTGGGGTTGCATCAAAAGCCTGTGGTTCTGGTCAACACCAAAGGCTATTGGGACCCGCTGCTGGCGCTGCTGGCACATGTGGTGGACTGCGGTTTTGCCGATGCATCGCTGCTGGATTACTACAGTGTCGCGGCGGATGCAGACGCGGCACTGGCGGCTTTGACATAGGCTGAATGCAAAACAACGCCCCGAGTGGGGCGTTGCGTTGCAGGACCTGCCGTTGAAACGGCGCCCGATCTTGGGTCTGTATCCGCTTACATGCGCGCGGCGACGTTTTCCCAGTTGACCAGATTGTCGAGGAAGTTGGTCAGGTAGGCAGGCCGCTTGTTGCGGAAGTCGATGTAATAGGAGTGTTCCCACACATCACAGCCCAGCAGTGCCGTCTGGCCAAAGCACAGCGGGTTCACGCCATTTTCGGTTTTGGTCACCTTCAGGCCGCCATCGGCGTCCTTGACCAGCCAGCACCAGCCCGAACCGAACTGCCCCGCACCGGCGGCAGAGAAGGCCTCCTTGAACGTGTCGACCGAGCCGAAGCTTTCGATGATCGCCTTTTCCAGTTCACCCGGCATCGCGCTGTCGCCCGGGCCCATCATTTCCCAGAACTGGTTGTGGTTCCACAACTGGCTGATGTTGTTGAAGATGCCGTTCTGCGCCACGGACGACGCGTCATAGGTGCCGGTGATGATCTCTTCGAGCGACTTGTCCGCCCACTCGGTGCCCTCGATCGCCTTGTTGCCGTTGGTGACATAGGCGTTGTGGTGCAGGTCGTGATGGTATTCCAGCGTCTCGGCAGACATGCCGTTGGCCGCCAGCGCGTCGTGTGCGTAAGGAAGGTCAGGAAGTTCAAAAGCCATGTGGGCCCCCGCGTCTAGATTGCATTTCTTGACGTTACATGCGGCCCACCCCCCCTCAGGTCAAGGGTGATAAGCGCCGCAACGCGCGCTTTCGCGCCATCGCGGGGCGGATTGGCGGCTCGGGATGGATATGCGCGCGGTCCTGCGTCACGGCGCTGGCAGACCGCCACAGCCCCCCCCCTGTCGCGATCAGAAATACCCGACGCCGCTGCCGGTCTGGGCCGCAACCTTGAGCAGATCGAACATGTACTGCGCGTTCGAGCGGAAACAGATGACATGAAACGTGCCGTCCTCGCGCATCCAGAATGCCGCCGGCACCTGTGCCATGCGGGTGCGGCGGAACATGCCCGCCTCAAAAGCCGCCGGACGCAGATCGACCGGCGCCAGTTTTGCCATCACATCCCGCGCACCCTTGCCCGCCACGCGGAACATCGCACGCGCGTCTGACACGTCAACCGCAAGCGCGTGTGCATCGCCCAGCACCTTGTGCATCTTTTCAAGCGCCCCGGTGACGTCGCCATAGGCACACAGCACCAGCACCTCGTCCGGCGACATCCAGCAAATGCCCCGTTCGCCCTCGCAACCGGCCATGCCCTGCGCCGGCATCTTCTGGCCCGCAGCGCCGGTGGCCGCCTTGATCACGGCCCGCGACGTGAGGTCACCGCGCAGCGTGATCATGCCCTGCAAGGGGGCCTCTGTTACGGTGGCAATCCCATCGGACCATGTGGCGCCGTTCAGGGCGCTGACTGCTTTAGACATCCTGCTTTTTCCCTTCCGGGTCATAAAACACCGGGCTGACGATACGCGCGGCATAGGTCTTGCCGTCGGTGCCCGGAAACGCGATCTCCTCGCCCATGCGGTCCGGTCCGTTCAGGACCAGCCCCATCGCGATGCCCTTGTTCAGATTGGGCGAATGATAGCTTGAGGTCACGCGCCCCTGCATGTTGCGCTGGCCGTTTTCGTTGACCCCGTCCGCGACCGCATAGGCCCCGTCGGGAAGGGTCGCACCATCGGTGGTCTCCAGGCCGACAAGCTTCCAGCGGGTCGGATCAGCCATGTGGGATCGCAAATGCGCGCGTTTGCCCAGATAGTCGTCTTTCTTTTTGGAGAGCGCCCAGTGCAGGCCAAGGTCCTGCGGAATAACCGTGCCGTCGGTCTCGTCGCCGATCATGATGAACCCTTTTTCGGCGCGCAGAATATGCAGCGCCTCGGTGCCATAGGGCATCACCCCAAGGGTGTCTCCGACAACCATCAGGGCATCCCAGAACGCTTGCCCTTCGGAGGCGCGCACCGCAATCTCATAGCTCAACTCGCCCGAGAACGAGATGCGATAGACACGGCACGCAAACCCGCCCAGCGTACCATCGACCCATTCCATGAACCCCAGCGCCTCCCTGGAGACATCGAGACCGCCCAGCGCTTCGAGTGCCTTGCGCGCGTTCGGACCGACCACGGCGACCTGTGCATATTGCTCGGTCACGTTGGCGACATGGACTTTCCAGTCCCACCACTCGGTTTGCAGCCATTCTTCCATGTGGCCATGGATGCGCTCGGCCCCGCCGGTCGTGGTGTGACACAGGAACGTATCGTCGTCGATGCGCGCCACGACGCCATCGTCGATCAGGAAGCCGTTTTCGCCGCACATCAACCCATAGCGGCACTTGCCGGGTTTCAGCGTGCTCATCATGTTGGTGTAGAGCATGTCGAGGAAGCGGCCCGCGTCCGCGCCCTTGACCACGATCTTGCCCAGGGTCGAGGCATCGAGCAGGCCGAGGTTCTCGCGCACGTTTCTGGTTTCGCGCATCACCGCGTCATGCACGCTCTCGCCGCTGCGCAGATAGGCATAGGGACGCCGCCACTGGCCGACGGGTTCGAAATCGGCGCCGTTTTCCGCATGCCAGTCATGCATCGGCGTGCGCCGGATCGGCTGGAACACCTCGCCGCGCGCCTCGCCGCCGATCGCGCCCATGGACATGGGCGTATAGGGGGGGCGAAAAGTTGTCGTACCAGTTTGCGGGATGGGTTGATCCAATGCATCAGAAAGGATCGCAAGACCGTTGATATTGCTTAGCTTTCCCTGATCCGTTGCCATGCCCAGCGTGGTATAGCGCTTGGCGTGCTCGACGCTTTCGAACCCTTCCTGCGCGGCCAGCTGCACGTCCGAAACCTTGACATCGTTCTGGTAATCAAGCCACGCCTTCGAGCGCAGGGCAATACCGGCCCCCTGCGGCATCAGCCAGACAGGGGCCATCGGTGCCTCGGTCGGGCTTTCGCCGTCGGGGGCTTTGACCTTGCCCGGCTCAAAGCCTGCGGCACGCGCCGCCGCGCGGCCCTTGGCATGGGCATCGCCAAGAATTTCGGCAAGACCGAAATGCCCGTTTGCCGACCCCGCCGGGCTGACAAAGGCGCGCCCGTCCGCCCCGGTCGGCGCTTTATCCACATCCGGGCGGAACATGGCAAAATCGTTGTCCCACAGCAATTTGCCTCCGCAATGGGACCACAGGTGGACAACAGGCGACCAGCCTCCGGACATGGCAACCGTGTCGCATGCAATTTCTTCCAGTACGGCCCCCTCACCGGCCTGCGCGCAGACCGCGACGCCGCTGACGCGCTTGCCGCCCAGAACCCTGGCGACGCCGTGCCCCATGAGGACTCGAATACCGGCCTCTTTCACCTCGGCCATCAAAGGACTGTCAGCGGGCGGCACCCGTGCATCGAGGATCACCGGAACACTCAAACCCGCCTGTTTCATGGCCAGGGCAGTGCGGTAGGCATCGTCATTGTTGGTCACAACGACCGTGCGGTCCCCGGGGCTGACGCTGAAATTGATCACATAATCGCGCACCGCCGAGGCCAGCATGACCCCCGGAATATCGTTGCCCGCAAAGCTCAGCGGGCGTTCCAGCGCGCCGGTGGCGGTGATCACGTGCTTTGCACGGATGCGCCACAGACGGTGACGCGGGCCCTGTGCCGCCGGTGCATGGTCGCGCAGGCGTTCGTATCCCAGCACATAACCGTGGTCGTATACCCCGGCCCCCATGGTGCGCGTGCGCAGGGTGACATTCTCCATGTCAGAAAGTTCCGACAGAAGTTCATCCACCACCTTATCCACAGGGGCGCCATTGACCGTGCCCCCGTCGACCGGGGCACGCCCGCCCCAGTGGGCGGTCTGTTCCAGCACCAGCACATCCGCACCGCTGACCGCCGCCGCCCTGGCGGCTGTCAGCCCCGCGATTCCTCCGCCCACCACCAGAACGTCGCAAAACGCATGGAAATGCTCGTAGGTATCGGCGTCGCGCCCCTTGGGGGCCTGCCCGAGGCCAGCGGCCTGCCGGATGAAGGGTTCGTAGACATGTTTCCACAGCGGGCGCGGGTGGATGAACATCTTGTAGTAAAAGCCCGCGGGCATGAAGCGCGCGAGTTTCGAATTGATCGCGCCCACATCGAATTCCAGCCTGGGCCAGTGGTTCTGGCTGGTCGATGTCAGCCCGTCAAAGAGTTCGGTCGTGGTGGCGCGCTGGTTTGGTTCGAACGTGCCTTCGCCACCGAGGTTGACCAGCGCGTTGGGTTCCTCGACCCCGCTGGCGACGATGCCGCGCGGGCGGTGGTATTTGAAGGATCGCCCCACCAGCACATGATCATTGGCCAGAAGGGCCGAGGCAAGCGTGTCGCCCTCAAATCCCTTGAGGGGTGTGCCGTTGAAGGTAAAGCGTGTCGGCGCGTCCCGGTTCAGCAGGCGGCCGCCTGTGGTCAGTCTTGTGCTCATGATCGTCCCCCCGCGCTGTTGGCGGTGGCGGGGCCTCCGGCTGCGGTTTTTTCTGCGAAATCAAGTTGGATCATGAAAATGCCCTCCACGACCAACCGGGGCGTTTTTGCGAGATCATGTCGCAGAGTTCTTTTGGCGGTTCCAGCGTCTGGGCCGGATATGTTCCAAAAACTTCGAGTGTCATTGTGCAACGTGCCGCGTGAAACCACTTGCCGCAGCCATAGGCATGCCGCCAGCGTTCAAAGTGCACGCCCTTGGGGTTTTCGCGCATGAACAGATAGCCCTCGAACTCCGCATCATCCGATCCGGGACCAAAGCGTTTCAGATGCGCCTCGCCACCGGCGTGGAATTCGGTTTCCTCACCCGTCTGTCCGCAACAGGGGCATGTCAGGATCAGCATGTGCGCGTTCCTTGATGGGGCGACAACGCAGGAAAGGCGGGCGTCATGCAACGCCCGCCTGATGCGGTTCGCGAAATTCGGGTGGGTTTATTCGGTTGGCACCGGTGCCGGTTCAAGCGCGGGTGCGATGATGCCTTCGCCTGCGGGCGTGATCGCACTTTCGCCCGGGGTTCCGTCGCCGCCTGTGAACGAACCGACAAACGCCAGCAGCGCAACGACCGCGACGATGAGCGCGAATGCAATGAGCAGACCGCGCCCGCTGGTGCCGTCGCTGCGATGAAGGTTTGTATTTGTATGGTCTGACATGATGGTGACTCCTGTCTGTGAGCCTCCATCAGAGCGGTTTTGCCGTCGATCACAACCAAAGCATCGCCCGCCGCCCAAAACGGGCCAAGCCCAGCCGGTTGCCCGGCCCTGCACTGGCTGCGTCCCGCCGGTTTGGTGAATTTTGCGGCGGGTGCGGCCCGCTTTGCGCACCTGTCGCGAAGTTTGTGCAGGCACCACGCGTGGCGGCGCGCCACCATACCGCCTGGGGCGGGCGCTGGCGTTGTCTGCGCCATCAGTGCGCCACCCCTGCCGCGACGCTCTCGTCGATGAACTTGCCCGCCCTGAACCGGTCGAGTGAGAATTCCTTGGTCAGCGGAGAGGCCCCTTTTGCCATCAACTCGGCCATGGCCCAGCCGGATCCGGGAATTGCCTTGAACCCGCCGGTGCCCCAACCGCAGTTGATGAACACACCGTCCACCGGGGTTTTCGACAATATGGGCGAGCGGTCGCCCGTCACATCCACGATCCCGCCCCATTGGCGCAGCATCTTGAGGCGGCTGATCATCGGGAAGGTTTCGATCAGGGCGCGCACCGTTTCCTCGATATGGTGAAAACTGCCGCGCTGGGTGTAGTTGTTGTAACCGTCCGTCCCGCCGCCGATCACCATCTCGCCCTTGTCGGACTGGCTCATGTAGCCATGCACGGTGTTGGCCATCACCACCACATCCATGCAGGGTTTGATCGGCTCGGACACCAGCGCCTGAAGCGCGACCGACTCGATCGGCAGTCGGAAACCCGCCATGCCCGCTACATCGCCCGAATGGCCCGCGACGACGATGCCCAGCTTGGCGCAGTCAATCGCACCTCTTGACGTGTCCACGCCCACGACCTTGCCACCTTCGCGGCGGATCGCGGTGACCTCGCATTTCTGGATAACGTCCATGCCCATGTCCGAACAGGCCCGCGCATAGCCCCAGGCCACGGCATCGTGGCGCGCCGTGCCGCCACGCGCCTGCCAGAGACCGCCGAGAACAGGGTAGCGCGGGCCGTCGATGTTGATGATCGGCACCAGGTCCTTGACCTTTTGGGGGCCGATGAATTCGGTTTTCACCCCCTGCAACGCGTTGGCATGGGCCGTGCGCTGATAGCCGCGCACCTCGTGCTGGGTCTGGGCCAGCATGATGACGCCGCGCGGAGAGAACATGACGTTGTAGTTCAGATCCTGAGACATCGTTTCATAGAGCGAGCGGGATTTTTCATAGATCGCCGCCGACGGATCCTGAAGATAGTTGGAGCGGATGATCGTTGTGTTGCGCCCGGTATTGCCGCCCCCCAGCCAGCCCTTTTCGAGGATGGCGACATTGGTGATCCCATGGTTTTTGCCAAGGTGGTAGGCAGTGGCAAGGCCATGGCCCCCTGCCCCGATGATGATCACATCGTATTTCGCCCTGGGGTCCGGCGCGCGCCATGCCCGTTCCCAACCGGCGTGATAACGTGCGGCTTCGCGCGCGATGGCAAAGGCGGAATATCGTTTCATGAGGCGCATCGCTCCGGCACTGGAATCAGGGATCGGCTCTTTGAATGTGTAATGACCGCTACGCTAAAGAAAAAGGCCAGCGCGGGCGGCACTTTTTGTCAAATATGCGACACGTGCGGCACCGCCGGTGCCGAACCTGTGTGTGGTTGCGACACCGGCGCGCCGCTTTGTCCCTTTTGCTTGGGCAATCCAGTGGTTACACGAGGTCACATGACGCGGTGGGGGGCTTGATGCTGTTCTGGATCATCACGACAGGTCTGATGTTGGTCGTTGCGGCGGTTCTGATGGGCGCGCGGGGACGGGATCAAACGGATGCCCGCGCTGCGGCGGGCGGTGATCTGGGCGTGTGTCGCGGTCAGTGCAGGGACGTTGGGGTTTCCGGCGCCGAATTGACAGCGGCCGGGCTGCCATGATCACGGATGACACCGACGAATTTGCCGCCGCCCTGCCCCCGATGCGCGCGCTGATGGGGCTGGATCTGGGCGACAAGACGATCGGGGTCGCGGTTTCGGACACGTTCGGGTCTGTCGCCACCCCGCTGGAAACCGTACGGCGCAAAAAGTTCGGAGTGGATGCGGCGCGTTTGCAGGCCCTTATCGCGGACCGCAACATCGGCGGGCTGGTGTTGGGGTTGCCGCGCAACATGGACGGGTCCGAAGGGCCGCGGTGCCAGTCCACGCGGGCCTTTGCCCGCAATTTTGCCAGGTTGTGGGACGGGCCCGTGACATTCTGGGATGAACGCCTGAGCACGGTGGCGGCCGAAAAGGCGTTGCTAGAGGCGGATACGACACGCAAACGTCGCGCAGAGGTCATTGATCACGTGGCCGCAGGGTATATTCTGCAAGGACTGCTGGACCGGCTGGCAGTGATAAAGAGGCAGGCATGAGCGACACGGTTCCGAGCAATCTTGTGTGGAAGCGCAACGAGATCGAAAGCCCCTGTGTACAGGTTTGCGTGATCCACCCCGAAACGCGCCTGTGCGCGGGATGTGCTCGCTCGATCGACGAGATCGGGGCGTGGAGCCGGATGAGCGCCGAAGCGCGCAGTGCGATCATGGCCGAATTGCCAACCCGGCAGGCCGCCCCCACAACACGTCGCGGTGGACGCAGTGCGCGTCTGAAACGCTAGACGAGCACCAACGCGGGACGGCGCGCGCCAGGGCGCTCAGGTGATGGACGCCTCGTGGATCATCGCGATATTGCGCCCCAGGGCCGCCTCGAACTCGGCATCACTCATGTCGCGCTGCAACCCTTCGGTCAGTGCACGGCTGAAGCTGGCGATCATCTTGTGGTTTCGGGCAAGACGCGCGCTGGCATCAACGGTCGAATACCCGCCCGACAATGCAACCACGCGCACCATGCGGGGATGGTCGGCAAGTGCGTCGTAAAGACCCGGCTGTTCCGGCAGGGTCAGTTTCAGCATGATGTCCTGACCAGGCCCCAGCGTTTCGGTGTGGGCCATCAGTTCATCCGCAAGCATCGCCTCGGCTTCGGCCTTGGTTGCGGAATGGATGTTCACCTCGGGCTCGATGATCGGGACCATTCCGGCCGCGATGACCTCGTGGGCCACATCGAACTGGTTGGCGACGATTGATTTGATCCCGGCTGCGTTCGCGGCATTGATGACCGAGCGTTCCTTGGTGCCGTAAACGCCCATGTCCCTGGCCTCGGCCAATGTCGCCGCAAGACCCGGAATGGGCTTGAGCAGTTGCACATCGTCGCCTTCGTCGCGCAGGCCCTTGTCGATCTTGAGGAACGGAACAACGCCGCGCTTTTCCCACAAGTAGGCGGGCACGGCCTGACCATCGACAGCCTCGCCCAGCGTCTTTTCGAACAGGATCGCGCCGATTACCCGCGCACTGTTGAAATCCGGCGCCGACATGATGCGCGCGCGCATTTTCTGGATTTCGGCAAACATTGCCTCTTCGCCGTCATAGTCACCTGCATCCACCCCATAAAGCGCCAGCGCCTTGGGGGTCGAGCCGCCGGACTGATCGAGCGCCGCAATAAACCCCGCACCCTTTTCCATCTGGTCGCGCATCTTGGCAAAATCTGGCATTTGTCTCTCCGGGGTGTGTTTTCGTTCAGGTGACACCTAAACCATTAAAAGCCTTGCGTTAATCCCGGCGACGCCATGTTAGCGCTGCCGTTTGCGCAAATTCAGCCATATCCCGTCCCGCGCGCGCACTGTCAGGTGCGCAACGGGCACCGGATCACGGCCCTCGATCACTTCGACCTCGAAATCGCGCAACAGGCGGGCCAGAATCAGCACGCCCTCGACCATCGCGAAACCGGCCCCTGTGCACACCCGCGCACCTGCCGAAAAAGGGATATACGCATCGCGCTGGCAGGACTTGCCGTTCTCGGTATGCCAGCGGGCGGGGTCGAATTCGTCCGGGCGGTCCCACAGCCGTTCATGGCGGTGCAGATGCCAGGGGCTGATCACCAGCTGGCTGCCGCGCGCCGCCAGCCGGTCGCGAAAGCGTTCATCCTGCATGGTTTCGCGCACCAGCATCGGCACGGGCGGGTACAGGCGCAGGGTTTCGCGGAACACATCGCGCGTGATGCCCAGTTTGGAGATCACCGCAAAATCGCACCTCTCAAGCGCCTGCGCCTCGGCGGCGACCTTTGCCTGCCAGTCGGGATAGAGCGCCATCAGGTACAGCGCCCAGGCCAGCGCAGACGCGCTCGTTTCATGACCCGCAAGAAAGAAGATCGCGACCTGATCCACCATCTCTTCGGGTGAAAACGTCTCGCCGGTGACGGGATCGGGCGTGGTCATGATCTTGGTCGCCAGATCGGCAGGTGCTGTACCGGATGCGATTTCATCCGCGCGTGTCGCGACCAGTTGCCCGATCAGATCCCGGATTCGGGCCGCGCTGGCACGGGTGTCACGGCGAAACAGTCGCGGCATCCAACGCGGCAGCGGCACAAAGGCTGCAAGGTTCAGGATCGGCTGACTGCGCTGGTAGGTGCGGAACGCCTCAAACACGGCGGATGCCAGTTCGTTTTCGATCGGAATGGAAAACAGCGTGCGAAAGATGACATCCGCTGCCGCATGGCTGGTTTGCGCCTCTATCTCGCATTCACCTTCGCGCAGCCGCCCCGCCGCCGCCTCGGATGCGTCCCACATCGCCGGAAATGTCTCGCGCAGGCGGCCCCCTTCGAAGGCCGGGTCGATGATGCGCCGCTGCCGCTTCCATGTCTCTCCGTTCGTGAGGAACACCGAATTGCCCAAAAGCGGGCGCAGCCCTTCGCCGATCCGGTCGGATTTGGGAAAATCGTCGGGGCGGTCCCTGAGCACGGTTTTGACAAGCGCGGGCTGGTTCATCAGAAAGCTGCGGAAAAACGGCGTGCGGAATTCGGCCATCCATGCACGGTACAGCCGCGCAGGCTGTGCCGACAGGATGTCAGTTCGAAACAGCTGCGTATAGCGCCACAGCGACACACGGTCCGGGCGGCTGGCGGGTTTGGGTGGCGTCATGCGGCAATCGAGGTGTATTTGGACACCGGCACGTCGATGCGCGACTTGGACGGGGGTCTGTCGGCATATCTGTCGCCCAGCGTCACCGGTCCGGCCGTGATCTGGAAATAGTCATAGTCCAGCGGGCGATCAAAGGCACACAGGTACTGAAAATGCAGGCGAAAGAACCGCCAGCGCAGTTCGGACCAGCGTTCGGGGCTGAGGCTTTTGGTGAATTGTGCCGAAAAGACCAGTGGCCAGCGTTTGGCGACCGGGGCCACGCCCGACACAGCCACCGGATCGCACAGCGCAAAGGCGCAGCCGTCGCCGGGGGCCGTCACGTCGACCCAAACAAGTTCGTCCCGCGCGGACAGATAGCGCAAATCGGCGCGCAAGCGGTGCGCATCCCGAAGAAAGGAAACCATCGGCACCACCTGCCCCAGCGACAGGAAAGACAGCGTCGGACCATCCCTTGGTGCCTGTCCGGCGCGGATCAGATCGGCAAGGATCGACACTGCAAGATGCGCCCCTGACGAATGGCCAACGATCAGAACCTCATCCACATCGCCTTGCAAGGCGTCCGCGATGCTGGTCTGAAACTCTGCCATCCGCGCCTGTAGCGGAACCGGGATGGCCCCGTTCGAGGCGGCGGAATAGGCATAGTCGTGCATCAGGTAATAGGCGAATATCCTGTTGTCCTTTGCCTTGAACCAGCGCAGCAGCAGCACAAATGCAGCAGCGCCAAGCGATGCTCCGACCCAGCCGCCAGCGGTGCCCAGCGCCCAGGCCCCGATACGCCATGCCAACCACCATAAAAGCAGTGCCAACAACGCCTGCACCAGCAACATGCCAACCGGGTAAAGGGCGGCAATGACCGGCCCCTTGCGCAGCCGCATCAGGCGACGCAGCGCACCACTGGCAATATAGGTCCACGCGGTGCGCACCAGTTGGGCATAAGTGGCCGGGATCGACGTGGCCATGCTGTCGCGCACGATGTCGGACCAGACCAGCACGGTGACATCCGCGTGCACCGGGCTCTGGTCGATCACCGCGTCCACCTGCCAGCCGTAATGCGGCCCCGGGGGGGCGGGTTTCAGCGCGATGTCATAGCCCGAAATCGCCGCCTGAGCGGCGCCTTCCTTTCGATAAAGCTCGCGGTAGCGGCGGGGGTGAATCGGGTCATAGCCGGGGATGTAGAACACCTGGCGACGGCTGACGGAACTGGGATGCGACATGCTCAAACCTGCACCTCTGACTGGGCATACTCTAGCGGTATTCCTGGGCCAAAGTAAGGCGTGTCTCAGGCGTTGAGCCAGTCGTTCGGATTGCTGAATTCGGGGCGGAAGAACGCGATCATGCGTCCCGGCCCGACGGGGCCCTGCCAGGGGGCCGTTCCGTGCAGGGCAAAACGGTGGATCAGAAAGGATTGCCCCGGTGCCGCATGGATCGGGATGGGGTCGCAGTTGTCAAAAACAGCGCGCCGGGCTGCGTGATATGCCTCGGTCAGATCGACCTCGGCGATGGGGCGCCCGCCAATCGCCTCGGCCAGTGCGGCCTGCATGATCACATGGCTGCCCGGCCAGACTACCGTGGGTGCCGCGCCTGAGGGGTTCAGGGGCAGTCCGAGGATATAGGCATGAAATTCGCGCGCAAAGCGGCGTCGCGCGCGCCCTTCGGGCAACAGGCCATCCACATGCGCCGCCGCGCGGGTGATGCGATAGCGGTGGTTCGCCTCGCTCTGATCCGGGTCGCGTTTGGGGTATCCGGGATAGATGATCGACAACTGGCCCGTGTGCAGCGGCACCGGCGCGACGTGATCCTGCCATGGCCCGCGCAGGGCAACGCCACCGACCTCGCCCTCTGGCCCGTTGGGCAGGGCATCGACACCGACAAACCAGGTGTCGCCGTGGCGCATGTTTTGCGCACGGATGACGGGCTCGCGGGCAAGCCTGGTGGCTGCACGCCCTGCCGCCTTGGCCCAGTCTGTCACGCGCGGATCGGCGTCAAAGACGACAAAGCCATCGCGCGCAAGACTCACCCCAGAACCGCCTTGCGCAACATGTTCAGGGCGACAAGCACCAGGAACACCGCGAACACGCGTTTGAGCGGACCGGGGTCCATCGCATGGGCCAGCTTGACCCCCCAGGGGGCTGTGATCAGTGTCATCGCGATGATCACTGCAAAGGCAATCAGGTTGACCGCTCCGATCGTGTAGGGCGGCACCGGTCCGGGCATGTCGACCAGCAAGAACCCGATGACCGCCGGCACCGCGATCAGCACACCAAAGCCGGCGGCCGTCGCCACGGCGCGGTGGATCGGCACGTTGAACAGGCTCATCAGTGGCACGCCGAAACTGCCCCCGCCGATGCCCATCAGAACCGACAGAAAGCCGACTGAGGGCGAAAGCGCGGCCCGCCCGGCCCCAACGGGCATCGCCTGCCCCAGCCGCCAGTCCTTGCGTCCGAACCCCATGTAAAGGCCCACAATCAACGCCAGGATGCCAAAGATCGCCTGCAAGGTGCTTGAGCGCAGTTGCGCCACCACCAGCATGCCCAGCACGGCCCCGATCACGATCCCCGGTGCCCATGTGCGCAGGATGTCCCAGTCAACCGCCCCCTTCCTGTTGTGGCTCATGACCGAGCGCAGCGAAGTCACGATGATCGTCGCAAGCGAGGTCGCCAGACACATCTGCATGAGGGCCGGTCCGTCATAGCCAAGTGTCTGAAATGCATAAAAGAATGCTGGCACCAATACGATGCCGCCGCCGACCCCCAAGAGGCCCGCCAACACGCCTGCAAAGGCACCGATCACAGCCAGAAGGGCCAGCATCTGAAAAACAAGGGACAGGTCGGGCACAGGCGATCTCCTTGAAAAGGTCCGTGCCTGCTACACCGCTTTGGCCTCGGGGGCCAGTATGTGCACACAGGCAAGTGCCGCCTCGACCAGTTCAGGGCCAGCGGCGGGTTTGGTCGCACCTTCGCTGAGCGTGCGTCGCCAACCGCGGGCGCCGGGGCGGCCCGCAAACAGACCCAGCATATGGCGCGTGATCTGGTGTAGACGGCCACCACCGGCGAGGTGCGTTTCGATATAAGGCAGCATCGCCGCAACGGCCGCCTCGGCGCTGGTATCCGGACCGCCGCCAAAAATACGCCGGTCTGCCTGACACAGGATGTCGGCGGGCTGATGGTAGGCCGCGCGCCCGATCATCACACCGTCAAGCCCCGCGTCCAGCATCGCCTTTGCCTGATCCAGCGTTTCGATCCCGCCATTGATCGAAATATGCAGGTTGGGAAACAGCCCCTTCATCCGCATGACCAGATCATAGTCAAGCGGCGGGATATCGCGGTTTTCCTTGGGGCTGAGACCCTGCAGCCACGCTTTGCGCGCGTGGATCGTGACCCGTTCGCACCCTGCCGCGACGATCTGAGCAAGAAATTCTGGCAAGACGGTTTCGGGGTCCTGATCGTCCACGCCGATGCGGCACTTGACGGTGACGGGAACATCGACCGCGGCCCGCATCTCGGCCACGCAGTCGGCCACGCGTGCGGGGCTGCGCATCAGAACGGCACCGAAAGTGCCGAACTGCACCCGATCTGACGGGCACCCGCAATTGAGGTTGATTTCGTCATACCCCGCCAGCGCGCCCAACCGCGCGGCCTGCACAAGTTCCCGCGGCTCGGAGCCGCCAAGCTGAAGCGCCACGGGATGTTCTGTGGGATCGTGATCCAGCAAATGCAGCGCCTGGCCGCGCACCAGCGCTGGCGCCGTCACCATTTCGGTGTACAGCAGGACCTGAGTGCTGAGCTGACGATGCAAGTACCGGCAGTGGCGGTCAGTCCAATCCATCATAGGGGCACAGGATAATCTAGCGTGTTGATTTATTTGCATTTTTTGTGTATCTTCAAACTGTTGGTGGCGGATGCTGCTACGCTGGAATACGCCCCAATATCCCCGAATTTGCCCCTCTACGACGACTCATTGCACACACAGCGCACACGAAAATGGCCTCCATCACCAAGCTCCCCTCCGGTGCATACCGGGTCCAGATCAGACGAAAGGGCCGCTACGCGAGCGAGACGTTCCTCCGCCGCGACGACGCCCATCGTTGGGCCCGCCAGGCGGAGACCCGGGTCGATCAAGGGCTGGCGCCGAACAAGTCGTCCGTTTCCCGCCTCCAGACCTTTGGCGACCTCATCGACCTTCATATAACCGATATGTGCGAGGTAGGGAAACCGCCGCGTCGCAGCAAGGCCGCCACGCTCACGACGCTCAAGCGCGATCTCGGCAAGGAGAAGATCGGGCACCTGGACCGGCAGAAGCTGATCGACTACGGCAAGATGCGGGCGGAGCAAGGTGCGAGCCCGGTGACGCTCGGGATCGATATCGGGGTGATCAAGATGATCATTACCCACGCGGCAGCCGTGCACGGGCTCGACATTTCTCCGGAACCCGTTGATCTGGCGCGTGTCGCGCTCAAGCGGCTCGGGCTGATCGGCAAGGGCACCGAGCGGGATCGCCGACCCCGCAAAAATGAGTTGAACCGGCTTTTCCGCTGCTTCGATGACAACGAACGCCTGACCTTGAAAGTGCGCCAGAAGCACACGAGATTGTGAAATATATGATCCCAAGGCACCAGATGATGAAATGCATAGCGTGTAGGAATGAAATTGCAGACGGCGCATCAATCTGTGCGCACTGTGGAAGGTCGCAGAAAACATGGGTGCGATGGGTAGAGAACGCAACCAATCCGGTCACCCTAGCTATCTCAATTATTTCGCTTGTGATTTCTGGCTTCGCATTCTGGAACACCATAAAGCCGCCAACCGGAACTCCAATTATTCAGGCGCAGAATATTGCGTTCGAGCAAAACGAGTTCTCTATCTTGGCTTACAATCTCGGAAGCGCTCCGAGTATCATCAGTTGGGTGGACTTGTCTCTTTCTTTGACCGATGGGCAAGGTGGAACCTACTCAGCCGAGGCGGGCTACAGTCTTGAAACTCCAATTCAACTTCTACCTGGCGAAGCAGCAACGATAACTGTTGCATACAGCGATTTCGCAGAGAGATGGACTCGATGGATCGAATCTGACCCGCCGCCTAAGGAGGCGTTCTCCACATCTTTCCTGAATGTGGCGGCCGCTCTTGGCTCAAACCTTCACTGCGGCGTTAAGCTTGTGCACTCGCAGCCAGAGTATTTCCGGTCCTACGGTGAAGTTTCTAGCGAAAGCAACGGCAACTGCACTCAAGCGATGAAACGACTTGCAAGGCTCTTTGGCCCGCTGCGTACCGAGGTTGAAGCGACCACAGAATGAAGACGGGAGCCATACGTCTCCGGCAACTACAAGGTGGATGTGTCACGCGGCGCGAACGTGGACCGCGTGTCGTCCGAATGGTTCTCGCGGCCGGATGATGAGCGGTATCTGTCGCTCAACGATCTCTTTGCCTCGGTCAAGGGCCGGGCGGAGCGAAGCCGCACGCGGACCGTGGATAGCGCCGCGATCCGGGTCGAGGCGCATCGCGACAACCCGGAAAAGCTGGGGCTGGTCCTTCCAGGTGCGGATGAACCCATCGCGCCGACGCATTGGTCCTTTGGCCAGATCTCGAGTCTCGTCGGCGCGCCCGCAGCCTATCTGCGGCAACTGCCCGCGCCACTTGCGGGCATCAACCTGCAATATGGCCCCACCAATCACCGGGCAGAGCAGATCAAGACCATGGATGTCGCGAATGGTCGCACCGAACTGCGCGCCGTGACCGGCCCCGACTACGGCCGCATCTACGACCACGAACTGGTCTCCGCCGTGCAGCGCATCGCGGGCAACGGCACCGGTGACACACGCTGGAAGGTGCCGGGTGTGCTCGACTGGTCAACCGGCATCTACAACCCGCGTGTGGACGTACCTATCACTGAGCCAGTAGGCTAACTCCGTCTGGGGTAAGGGGAAGCTCGAACATCAGATGATTTGTGAAACAAAGCCTGGCGGACCAGCCCGACAAGGTTGTCATTGTCACGCAAATCGACAAGGCCGTAGCTGTTGAACTGGCCGCTGCAGCCTTTCAATGTGCCGCGCGTAACCTCTGGCTGGATGTCGTAGGTGATCTCGAGCATGAAGCGGCCCGGCTTGCCTGGCACCGCGGTCAGAATACCCAGATCTTTGGTTTGGAACGCACCACCGTCGTCGCGGCCAAAATAGTGCTCCATGTCCATCTCAAGACCGGTTTCGGTTTCGCGGGTGGCTAAATTAGCCAGTCGCTACTGTTCCGCCAACCATTTTTCGCTGATCGTGTAACGCGCGCCCACTGACAACGTCTTTATATTGAACACGCAGAAACGCGGGCCCGGTCGTGCTTGCGCGACGTCGCGATTTCAGGAGCAATTCATATGTTAGAAACAAAACCCCTCCGCATCTATCCCGTAGGCATGACGCTTGGCGTCCTGTTGGCGGTGAGCTTCGCGCTCTGCGTTGTGTTTGGCCTGCTGTTTCCCGGAGCCACGATGTATCAGGCGTGGCTGCCTTTGCTGCCCGGTGTGAGCTGGATCAGTTGGTCTGGCGCCCTTCTCGGCCTCGTCGAAAGCTTTGCTTACGGCTGGTACGTCGCCTTGATTTTTGTCCCTGTATGGAACTTTTTCGCAAGGAGTGCCTCGGCATGAACACTGTAACCCCGATTGAACGCCTCGTTGTCGCGAACGCTGAAGGTCCAGCCCAGCCAGTCCCCAAACCGGTTCAGCTGTCCGATCCGGTCGCCTATGGCCGCGATCTGTGGGAACGCTCGGTGCTGTTTCTGGATACGCTCCGCGAGCGGGCTGACAATATGATCGCGCATGAGCGTGCGGGCATGCCACCGCTGCTGGATTTCAAATACGAGACGCTACTGGACGCGCGGCAGTTCGAGCGCCCGGCCAACTATGCATTGCTCAGGATTACTGAAATTGACGGTAATTGTTGGGACGATTGCGTCGATGTCGCGAAACCACCTGTCATCGTGGTGGACCCCCGTGCGGGCCATGGCCCCGGGATCGGCGGGTTCAAGCGCGACAGCGAAGTCGGCATGGCGATGGCCGAGGGGCACCCGGTCTATTTCGTCATCTTTTTTCCCGAGCCGGCCCCCGATCAGACGCTTGAAGATGTGCTGTTCGCTTTGCGCGGCTTTGTCGAAGAGGTCGCGTCGCGCCACAACGGCGCGGCCCCGGTCCTCTATGGCAATTGTCAGGCGGGCTGGGCGGTAACGCTGCTCGCGGCACATTGCGAAGGACTGGTCGGACCGGTGGTGCTGAACGGCTCGCCCCTGTCCTATTGGGCGGGAGAGGAAGGCGTGAACCCGATGCGGGTGTCCGGTGGGTTGCTGGGCGGGGCCTGGCTGGCTCATCTGACCGCAGATCTGGGCGACGGGCGGTTTGACGGGGCCTGGCTGGCGCAGAATTTCGAGAACCTGAAACCCGAAAAAGCCATCTGGGAAAAATACGCCAATTTGCTCACCAACATTGACACCGAACGCGACCGTTTTCTGGAGTTCGAGCGGTGGTGGAACGGGTTTTACACGCTCAGCCGCCCGGAAATCCTGTCGATCACCCAGAACCTGTTTATCGGCAACAAGCTGGAAGATGGCGAGATGCCGATCGGAGACCACTGCGTTGCCGATTTGCGCAAGATCAAGAGCCCAATGATCGTCTTCGCATCCTACGGCGACAATATTACGCCACCCGCGCAGGCTCTGGGCTGGATCCCTGCGGTCTATAAGGACACTGCAGATCTCAAGGCGGCCGGGCAGCGCATCGTCTATATGACCAATGCTCATGTCGGGCACCTTGGCATCTTCGTATCGGCTTCGGTCGCGCGACTAGAACATCGCGCCATTCTGGAAAGCCTTGGCAAGATCGAAAAGCTCAAGCCCGGCCTTTACGAGATGAAAATCGACAACCCGTCGGGCGATCCTGATTGCCACGCGCCAGATTACAAGGTGCGTTTCGAGCCGCGCAATGTGAGTGACCTTGACGCCCCTTTGCCTGAAAAAGCCTTTGAGAAAGTCGAGCGCGTTTCGGAGATCAACGAAGCTTTCTACGCCGCTTTCGTCAGCCCTTGGGTGCAACTGATGACGACCCCGGCCAGCGCCGAGATGCTGAAATGGATGCACCCCATGCGCACCAGCCGCCTGATGTTTTCCGAACGGTTCAATCCGTGGATGCGTCTGGTCCGGCAGACGGCGGAGAGCATCACCGAGACCCGCGTGCCACTGGAGCCAGACGATCCAATGATGGTGCGCGAGCGGGCGGCGATGGAAGCTGTCGGAAATGCCATAGAGCGCGCACGTATCGCCCGTGACGCCAAATATGAGCGCACCTTCAGGGCACTCTACGGTGGCGACTCGCCGGACGTCGAGACTGCCCCCCACGTGCCGGTTTGACGAAAAAAGGAGACAAGAAATGCAATGGGTTGTTGAAAACTGGATACTGGTGCTCGTTGGTGGCGGAATGCTCGCCATGCACCTGTTTGGCCACGGCCATGGACACAAGGGCGGGCAGAAGAAAAAGGATCATGGTTCAGGGAAAAAGCATGAAGCACCTGACCTGAAGAAGACCGGTGAAGCAAAGGAAGGCTCAAATGGCTGAGCAGGTCATCCTGACCCTCAACGCTGGTTCGTCTTCGCTTAAATTCGCGTTGTTCACTGCCACCGGTCACCCAAAACGCCTGTGGTCAGGTTCGATTGACCGGATCGGGCTGCCGGGTACGCATTTTCAACTGAGCGATGCGCGTAATACGATCGTGGTCGATGAACCGGGCTCACTCGATACCCATAGAGCGGCGCTGACGCGACTGCTGCAAGCTATTGCAAATCTGCCAGGATCACTGGATTTGGTTGCCGTAGGCCACCGGTTTGTGCACGGCGGGCCAGACTGCGACTGCCCCAAACGCGTGACCCCCTCCTTGATCGCACGCCTGCGTCGGCTTACTGCGCTGGCACCGTTGCACATGCCAGCCAATCTTGCAGGCATCGAGGCGGTACACGAGGCCCGGCCCGAACTATTGCAAGTGGCCTGTTTCGATACCTCATTTCACCACGACCTTCCCCGCTTGGCCCATATGACAGCCCTGCCCCGCATCTATGCGGAGGATGGCGTCCGCCGGTACGGTTTTCACGGTCTTTCCTACGAGTATATCTTGAATACCCTGCGCAGGGAGAGCGTTGATACAGATGCCGAGCGGATCATCATCGCCCATCTGGGCAACGGCGCGTCTATGGTGGCACTGCGCAATGGCCAGCCTGTGGAGACCAGCACGGGGTTTTCCACGATCGCGGGTCTGCCTATGGGCACACGCAGCGGCGACATTGATCCCGGCATCCTGCTGCATCTTTTGCAAAATACGGGGATGAAACCGGATGAAGTTGCAGACCTTTTGTACAGCCAGAGCGGGTTGCTGGGCGTATCGGGCATCAGTCGCAACATGCGTGACTTGCTGGAGAGCCACGAGGAACATGCTGCCGAAGCTGTGGAGTATTTCTGTTATCAGGCACGGCTGCACCTCGCCCGTCTGACCGGTGCCCTCGGCGGACTTAGCCGCGTGGTATTCACAGGCGGCATCGGTGAGAATTCTGCCGAAATACGCGGTCGGATTTGCGCTGGTCTCGGCTATCTCGGAATCGACCTCGACAGCGCCGCCAACAAGGCAGGCCGGATCGTGATCTCGAAGCCCAGAGCGCGCGTCACCGTCGAGGCGCGCGCGACGGACGAAGAAAAGATGATTGCCCGGCATGTCGCCGCGGAACTGGCGACCCATCCCGTGTCGCGACGTACTGGCACGGAGGGCTGACCGATGACCGCACATCCTGAAAAACTCCAGCATTTGATCGACATGGCCAGTGGCCAGGAACCGGTGCGCGTCGCCGTCGTCGATGCCGCACAATCCGTGGTTCTGGAGACCCTGCGGAGTGCCGCACTCGCGGGGCTCGCCGCGCCACGGCTGATCGGCGACCAGGCCGCGACGCTGCGGCTTTGCAAGGCAATGGATTGGACCCCGCATTCCGACTGGATCATCCATGCGGAGTCCGACGTTGAAGCCGCGGCCATTGCGGTCCGGATGGTGCGCAGTGGCGAGGCCGATCTTGTCATGAAGGGCAATGTCCACACCGATGTGCTGATGCGCGCTATTCTGGACAGCACCACCGGCCTGCGCGTGGCCGGTCGACGCTGCAGTCACGTCTTTCTGGTCGACATCCCGGGACATGACAGGCTGATCGGCATCACCGATGCGGCGATCAACATCACTCCAGATCTCGCCGCGAAGAGTGAGATTTGCCAGAATGCCGTCGATCTGTTTCGCATACTCGGCGTTGCCGAGCCACGCGTTGCCGCGCTGTCAGCGGTCGAGACGGTGACAGGCGGTATCGGCTCGACACTCGACGCAGCCTGTCTGACACTGATGGCCCGGCGCGGTCAGATCACCGGTGCGAAGGTCGACGGGCCGCTGGCCTTCGACAATGCGATCTCCGCCAATGCAGCGCTTGAAAAGGGCATCTTGTCGGATGTGGCCGGTCAGGCGGACATCCTGCTGGTGCCCGATCTGGTGTCAGGCAACATCCTCGCCAAAGCGCTTGAATATCTCGGCGGTGCGGTCGCAGCTGGCGTTGCCCTGGGTCTGTCGACGCCTGTCGTTCTGACATCACGCGCCGATCCGGCGTCGGCGCGGATCGCGTCGCTGGCGGTAGCAGCGCTGATGTTTCGCCACGGCAAGTCGCAGCACGCCCCAACCCCAACGCCGCAGACCAGTGCCGCTGCCGCTCCACAACCCGAACATGCCTGCTGCGCGCCGCCTCTGACTTCGGATTTTGCGGAGGCGGCAGAATGACCGGAACAACTCCTGAACGCGAGTCCACCCGACCGCTGGATATGACCGGCAAGAAGGGCCTCGTTGTCGGCATCGCCAACGAACACAGTCTGGCTTGGGCGGCGGCACGCAACTGTCATGCGGCAGGCGCGGATCTTGCGGTGACCTATCTCAATGACAAGGCGCGTCCCTATGTGGAGCCCCTGGCACAGTCGATCGGCGCCCCGATCCTGTTGCCCTGCGATGTGACCCATGACGGCCAACTCGAAGCGGTCTTTGACAGCATCGCCAAGACGTGGGGCCAGCTCGATTTTCTGGTGCACGCCATTGCCTGGGCACCCTCGGAGGATCTGCACGGGCGGTTGGTGGACAGCTCAGCGACAGGTTTTGCGCAGGCGATGCAAATATCCTGCCATTCCTTCATACGCATGGCCAAGCTGGCTGAACCGCTGATGGCGCAGGGCGGCAGCCTCACGACGCTCAGTTTTCTTGGGGCCGAGAAAGTCGTGGATCACTACAACCTGATGGGCCCAGTCAAGGCCGCGCTTGAGGCTTCGGTACGGTATCTTGCGCATGAACTGGGGCCAAAGGGTATTCGCGTCAACGCGATCTCTGCGGGGGCGGTCAAAACCCGCGCGGCATCCGGTATCGAACATTTCGACGAGCTGATCCGCGAGACGGAAACCAAATCGCCACTGCGCCGCACAGTTACCGCTGACGAAGTGGGGCGTGCGGCGCTTCTGCTGGCCAGCGACCACACAACCGCCATCACCGGTGAAATCCTGCATGTCGATGCCGGGTTCCACGTCGATGGCATGATTTTTCACTGAACATCGTCCTGCGCTCTGTGCGCAGGGACGACGAATGGAAGGAAACAAGATGAACGTCACCAAAGGAAAATTCGGACAGTCCGGGGACGACCAAGACAGTTTCGATACCGTACCAGAGGGGTATTCCGGCACGGTCTACACCTGCTCCATGCACCCAGAAGTGCGCAGCACCGAAGAAGGCTCCTGCCCGAAATGCGGCATGTTTCTGGTGCCGGAAGGCGAAGTCGCAGAACAAGGACATCACGGCCATTCCGGCCACGGTCATGACCATGCTCATGCGCATGGCAGTGTAACAGTCGCCGCAAAGGGCGGCGAATACGATACCGTGCCGGGCGGATACAACGGCACGGTCTATACTTGCCCGATGCACGCACAGGTGCGCCATCCCGGCCCGGGGTCGTGTCCGATCTGCGGCATGGGGCTGGAGCCGGAAACCGTCAGTCTGGACGACGAAGGCCCGAACCCCGAACTTGTCGATTTCACCCGCCGCATGTGGGTCGGTATCGCACTGACCGTGCCGCTGCTGATTATAACCATGCCAACCTATTTGGGTTATCCGCAAATTCGGGAGTTCTTTGGCGAACAGACTTCGCTGTGGATCGAAGTGCTGTTGTCCACGCCGGTCATCCTGTGGTCTGGCTGGCCCTTCTTCACCCGCGGTTTCAATTCGTTTCGGACGATGAATCTGAACATGTTCAGCCTCATCAGCATGGGCGTCGGCGCGGCCTTTATCTTTTCGATGGTCGCTGTGATCATACCCGGCATCTTTCCGGACGGATTTCGCGATCCGGAAACCGGCGCAGTGGGTGTCTATTTCGAAGCCGCCGCAGTGATTGTCACACTGGTTCTGCTGGGCCAGGTGATGGAATTGCGCGCCCGCGAAGGCACCGGCAAAGCGATCCGTGCGCTGCTGGACATGGCCGCCAAGACCGCGTTGGTGATCCGGCCCGATGGCACCGAAGAGGAAATCGATTTGGACCAGGTGCAACTGGGCGATCACGTTCGAGTGCGCCCCGGAGACAAGGTCCCGGTCGATGGTGTTGTGGTCGAGGGGCGCTCATCGGTCGATGAATCGATGATCTCCGGTGAGCCTGTGCCGGTCGAAAAAGTCGCGGGCGAGCCAGTCACCGGGGCCACGATCAACGGCACAGGTTCCCTCGTGATCGAGGCCACACGGATCGGCGCAGATACCATGCTCAGCCAGATTGTGCAGATGGTCGCCAACGCGCAGCGTAGCCGCGCACCAATTCAGAAATACGCCGATCAGGTTGCGGGCATGTTCGTACCTGTGGTGATCGGCATCGCCATCGCATCTTTCATCGTCTGGTCGATTTGGGGGCCTGTGCCTGCGATGGCTTACGGTCTTGTCTCGGCTGTTGCTGTCTTGATCATCGCTTGCCCCTGTGCGCTTGGTCTCGCCACGCCGATGTCGATCATGACGGCAACGGGCACCGGGGCGCAGATGGGGGTTCTGATCAAGAACGCCGAAGCGCTGGAACGGTTCGAAAAGATCGACACACTGATCGTCGACAAGACCGGCACCTTGACGGAAGGCAAGCCAAAACTGGTCGCGGTGCTGCCCGAGAAGGGTCATGACGAAGCCGAGGTGCTGCGGCTGGCGGCGTCGCTGGAGCGCGGGTCGGAACACCCGCTGGCCGAGGCCATCGTGCGCGGAGCCGAAGAACGCGGCGTCGAGTTTGCAAAGGCCGAGGATTTCGAGGCCGTGACCGGCAAGGGCGTGAAGGGCCGCGTCGATGGCAAGGCCGTCGCCTTGGGCAATGCCGCACTGATCCGCGACATGGGGCTCGACAGCGGTGCGCTGGTCGACACAGCCAATGGCCGCCGGGATGAAGGCGAAACTGTAATGTTTATCGTGTTGGACGGTGCAATTGCCGGGCTTGTCAGTGTCGCCGACCCGGTCAAGGAAACCACGCCCGCCGCGCTGAAGGCGCTGCATGAACAGGGCTTTCGGATCATCATGGCGACGGGTGACAATGAACGCACGGCACAGGCAGTCGCCAGCCGTCTGGGCATCGATGAAATCCGCGCAGACGTGTTGCCCGAAGACAAGGCCCGCATCATTCGCGAGTTGCAGGCTGAGGGCAAAAAGGTGGCCATGGCCGGTGACGGCGTGAACGACGCCCCGGCCCTGGCTCAAGCTGATGTTGGGATCGCAATGGGCACGGGTGCCGACGTGGCCATCGAAAGTGCTGGGTTCACTCTGGTCAAGGGCAATCTTGACGGCATCGTGCGAGCCCGCAAGCTCAGCCACGCCACGATGCGCAACATCCGCCAGAACCTTTTCTTCGCGCTGATCTACAACGCGTCGGGTGTGCCTATCGCGGCCGGTATCCTCTATCCGTTCCTCGGCATTCTGATTGGCCCGATCTTTGCCGCCTTTGCGATGAGCGCCTCATCGCTCTCGGTCGTTCTCAACGCTCTGCGGCTGCGCCGGCTGAAGTTTTGATCGACATACAGAGTTGCCCATACGTGGCGGGATAGCCACGACGATTGCAGAGCACCTCAGCATTTGAGGTGCTTTGTTGCACAACTCGGTCGAGGGATTCATGTTGTGAATTCAGCGTGGTAGCTAGTTGCTATGAGCAGCTGGATACCGACGACATACAAGACCAAGAACCGGTCGGACTATAACCTTTCCTTGAAGCGACGAGGGTCCCTCTCGATCTGGTTTGACGCTGGAATGGATTGGGACGTCAAGCCTTCAGGCAAGCCGGGGCGGCAGCAACGCCCTTCGCGGGAACAGTTATCGGGATCGTGTGATTGGTTGCAGGCCATGTCAGGAACAAGATTGCGGGATTTGTAATGCCGTAGGTTTGCAGAGAGATGACCAGGGTGTCCGCCCGACAAGAGGTGCTGACTTGATCACGGGTTTGGGCATTGGCGACAATGTCGATCTGAACATGATCCGCCTTTCCTGAGGCAATGATCGCTTGCGCAATGTCGCCTGCCGCTCCGACGCCCATGTAAATCGCGATCCGCGTGCCCGGACGCAGGGTCTCCAGCCAGTTTGGCGTTTCGTTCTGGGCTGCGGTCTGGCCTGTGGTGAGCACAAGCGTGTCGCACATCCCGCGTTGCGTCAGAAATCCGCCCAAGGCTGCCGAGGCGCCGCTGGCCGCTGTCACACCCGGAACGATTTCGTAGGGGATGGCGGCCGCATCAAGAGCATCTGCCTCTTCCTGCCCGCGCGCGAACACGCCGGGGTCGCCGCATTTCAGGCGCACGACGCGTTTTCCCTGTCGGGCGGCTGAAACGATAACATTGCTGATCTTGTCTTGCGGCCAGTGGTGGCAGCCGGGCGCCTTTCCGACATAGACCCGCTCTGCATCGCGTCGCGCAAGGTCGAGGATTTCGGGATCGATCAGGCGGTCGTAGAAGATGACGTCGGCCTCTTGCAGGCGCTGCACGCCACGCAGGGTGATCAAGTCCTTTGCCCCGGGGCCGGCCCCGACGAGGGCAACCGATCCGACTCCGGCCTCTCCGATCTCGCCGGATTCAATTGCTTTTTTGATCATCCGTGCCGCCGCGCGTTCCGCGCCGCTGGCATGGGTTCGCCGCACCGGGCCACCAAATACCCACCGCCACAAATCGCGTCGCTCGCGCGGGCCAAGGCGCATTGCAGCCAAGTCGCGCAAACGCCCCGCCAATGCGGCAAGGTCGCCAAGTCGCGGCTCCAGCATTTCTTCAAGCCGTGTCTTGATTTGACGTGCCAGTACCGGTGCCGTGCCTTCGGTGCCGATCGCCACGACCACCGGAGAGCGATCTACGATTGAAGGTGTTATTGCGTCGCAAAGGGCGGGCTGGTCGACGACGTTTACCGTCGCGCCCGCCTGTTTTGCCAGCGCATGGAGGCTAGCATCAAGTCCGGGGCAGCCCGTTGCGATGAAGACCAACGCCGTCTTGGCAAAGCTGTCGGGACAGATCGCGCCGCGGTTCCACGTAATTCGGCCAGCGGCGTGCAGGTCCGCCAGTTCCGGTTCGAGCATATCGGCCAGAACGGTAATTTCGGCTTCGGTTTTCAGGATCAAACGGCATTTTTGTGCCGCTTGTTCGCCACCGCCCGCAATGACGACGCGGCGGCCCTTCATCTGCAAGAACATTGGAAAGGTTTTCATGCGGTTCTCCTTTCGGGCTCAAGGCGCTGATGCCAAAGCGCCCGTGCGCGCATTTCGCACTGGGCCAGTGTTGGCGCGTCGTTCATCGTCCAAAGTGCAACGGCTGCGGTGCCTGTGATTGTGTCTTCGGCGAACGGCGAGAGCACTCGTCCTGCCCAAAGCGCTCTCAGATCGACGGGGCGATCCGGTTCATGCAGGCGGCGGGACGCGTCAAAGAGCGCAGGTGCTGTCGCGTCGAGGTCTGCCCCGTCCCGTAATCCGAACAATGCGGTGTCCTTGGCGGGATTGCGTTCGAATTCGCCGCCGCCGCCCTTGATGACGGTCAGATTGCGATCCCCCAACAAGGCCGCCGCCCGCGATTGCAGCCCTCGATAGGAGGGATGAAACACGCCCTGCACGGACGCAGGCGCGCCGGATGGGTTCCACATGCGCAACACCGTGTTGATACAGGATCGCAACCCGAAGGTGTCGCGCAACGCCAGGAGGTCGAAGGCGCGTTGGCTCAGCGTTTCTAGAGGCATGTAGGAGAGCCCTGCGCCCTCGATGTTCAACGCCTCTATCGCAGTGGGCAAATTGGCCGCCGTGCCTTGATGGGAATTCCGACCGTGCAATGACACGCGATAGCCTGCGTTCGCGACCAACCGCGCGGCCAAGAGGAACAATGGTGCACCACGTGTGCGACCTGCTGCGTAGCACGGCCAATCCAGATCGGCTGGTGGGAGGGTATTCTGGGCGCTCCGGCGCGACGCGCGGGTGAAACCGGCAATTTCTGCATCGGTTTCCCCGCGCAGGCGCAGCACCATCAGCAATGCGCCGACGGCTTCCTGGGCCGCGTCACCGGACAGAATGACAGACATGGCCGCATCCGCTTCGTCCAGCGTCAAACTGCGTGCGCGGCCTTTGCCTTGTGCGACGATGCGAACGTAGGGGGCCAGTGTCATTCTGCGGCCAAACGTGATGGCGTTTGCGCAATCAGCGTGGCGATTTCGGGCTTGCACGATCCGCAGCTTGTTCCCGCGCAGGTGATGGCGCCGACTTTGTCGACAGACGTGGCCCCGCCTTCAATCGCGTGGCGAACGGTATTGATCCCGACGTTCATGCAGGCGCAGAGGGTCACGCCGGGGTCAGGTTGGCCAGCGCCTGCGCGTCCTGCCAATGCCAGCAGGGGCAGCGTGTCCGAACCGATCAGAGACGCCGCATAACTACGTGACAGCGCCACAGGTGACGGGCTGGAAAAGAACAGCCCCGCCAACCGGGTGCCGTGATAAAGTGCGTAGCGGCGCGTCTGGCTTGCCGCGTCGAGTGCGACGGTCAGTTCACAATCCGAACCGAAAACTCTGCGCACCAGACTGTCCCAGTCATCCGGCGTATCTGCCCCAGCAAACTCCGCCTGCCAACCGGTCGGATTGCGCGATATGGCTGCATAGTCCCCCACCAATTCGAGAGGGGCCGTCGCCGCTGCAAAACCATACCACGCGGCATCAAACTTATATGCGCCGACCCGCCCCGATTTTAATGCCGGTTGACCCGAGATCGGGTCGGTCAGGCGCGACGTCAGGGCGTTCGTGCGGCCGTTGACGCTGAGTTGGCCAGTCCAGTGCATCGGCGCGAACAAAGTGCGCGGTTGAACCCGATCTGTGATACGCACCCGCAACACGGTTTTGCCCCGATTGTTTTGTACAGTGACAAGATCACCACCGACCACCCCGATATCGGTTGCGTCGTTGGGGTGAATTTCGACGTAAGGCTCTGCCAGATGCGCACCCAGTTTTGCCGACTTTCCCGTGCGGGTCATCGTGTGCCATTGGTCGCGATTGCGCCCGGTGTTCAGGGTAAACGTGTCGCCTGTTTGAGGTGCTGGCGCTGTTATCGGCAACATCTTCGCCTTGCCATCTGAATGATAAAACTGCCCGTCCGCAAAGAACCGCGAGCCGTTGCGGGGCCACTGGGTGGGGATCAGGCTTGCGTAATCGGCATCGGCAAAGACGCTCAGATCGAGGTCGCGTCCAAAGTCTGCCGTGGCAGTCGAGAGTGAGACATATTCTGCAAACACCCCGGCTGGGCCAGCATAATCAAAGGCGTCTTTCCAACCCATGCGCGCGGCGACATCGCAGATGATCTGCCAATCCGCCCGAGCTTCGCCCGGAGATGGAAGGAACGCCCGCTGACGCGAGATGCGGCGTTCTGAATTGGTGACGGTGCCGTCCTTTTCGCCCCAGCCCGCCGCAGGCAAAAGAACGTCCGCCAGATCGCCCGTATCGGTGCGCGCCATGATGTCGGACACAGCGACGAAGGGCACCTCTCTGATGGCTGCCGCCACCGCGTTTGCGTCGGGCATACTGACCGCGGGATTGGTCGATATGATCCAGAGCGCCTTGATCTTGCCAGCGGCGCAGGCGTCGAACAGGTCTACGGCCTTGAGGCCCGGCGTGTTGCAGATTGTCGGGCTTTGCCAGAACTCCTGTACAGAGGCACGGTGGGCTGCGTTCTCGATATCAAGATGATTGGCAAGCATGTTGGCCAGCCCGCCGACCTCGCGCCCGCCCATGGCATTTGGCTGTCCGGTGACGGAAAATGGCCCCGCACCGATTTTGCCGATCCGTCCTGTCGCTAAATGGCAATTCAGGATCGCGTTGACCTTGTCTGTGCCGCAGGCTGACTGGTTGACGCCTTGGGAATAGACCGTGACGACCTTTTTCGTGCCCGCCCACAACCGATAAAACGCCGCCAGTTCCGATGCATCCAACCCGCTGTCCAATGGGTCCGATTTGCGCGCGGATTTGACCGCGTCAAAGCACCCGCTGACGTGTTTTTGCACATAGTCCAGTTCAAGTGCTGCGACATCGGCCAGATGGGCCAGCAGCCCGTTGAACAGGGCGACATCTCCGTCAGGTGCGATCCGCAGATGCATGTCCGCCAGTTCGCTGGTTGCGGTTTCGCGCGGGTCGATGTTGACCACGCGCATATCGGGTCGCGTCGATTTTACCGCCGCTATGCGCTGGTGCAACACGGGATGACACCATGCAAGGTTCGATCCGACCAACACGACCAGATCAGCCTGTTCAAGGTCTTCATAGGTGCCCGGCACCGTATCCGTGCCAAACGCACGTTTGTGCCCCGCGACGCTGGATGCCATGCAAAGCCTTGAATTCGTGTCAATATTCGCCGAGCCGATGAACCCTTTCATCAGTTTGTTGGCGACGTAGTAGTCTTCTGTCAGCAGCTGTCCCGACACATAAAACGCCACACTGTCAGGGCCGTAATCGCTGATGGCCTGTGAAAATTCGCCCGCGACCAGATCAAGCGCCTTGTCCCAATCCGCGTCCTGTCCGTCAATTCGTGGCGTCAACAATCGCCCGTCCAGATCAGTCGTTTCCCCCAGCGCCGATCCCTTGGAACACAACCGCCCAAAGTTTGCCGGATGGTCCGGATCGCCCTGAATGGTGCCGTCGGCCCCCGCCAGAACACCGCAACCGACCCCGCAATAGGGACAGGTGGTGCGGGTCAGTGTCATGCCACGGCCCGTGTGCGCAGGAATGCGACGTCAAGCAGGATGCGCCCGTCTTCGACGCGCGCTGGATAGGTCGCGACCTGGCCTTCGTCCGGCCCCTGCACCGCGCCGGTTACCAGCGAAATGACCCAATTGTGCAGCGGGCAAGTCACCGACGCGCCATGCACGATCCCTTCGGCCAATGGGCCGTCTTTGTGCGGGCAGGCATTGTCGAGCGCGTAGATGTCATCCGTGCCGGTGCGAAACACCGCGACGCAGCCATGTGCTGTTTTGACAAGCCGCGCGCCGCGTTGTGGCACGTCGTCCAGTGCCGCGATATCGATCCAGGTCGTGCTCATTCCGCTGCCTCCAGTGTTAAATCTGCTACAGGCTGATAGGTTTCTGCTTTCGCGACATGCTCCGCCCACGGATCTTTGCGGTAAATGGATTGCGAGAGTTCGAAACGCTCGACCAATGCTGTGCGATTGTCCAAGTCCTCAATCTGTTCGCTGATCCAATCGAGACCCACCTTGGCCATCCATTTGTAGATGCGATCCAGATACTTGGCGTTTTCCCGATAGAGTTGCGTGACCGCCTTGATCACCGCAATCGCTTCGTCTTCACTCGCAACTTGCAGCAGCAATTCGGTCTCGCGCACGTCCATGCCAGCCGCGCCGCCGATGCTGATTTGATAGCCCGAGTCCACGCAGATCACGCCGATGTCCTTGCACGTCGCTTCGGCGCAGTTGCGCGGGCACCCCGAAACGGCGAGCTTGAGTTTGTGCGGTGTCCAGGACCCCCAGAGCGTCTTTTCCAGCTTGATGCCAAGGCCGGTGCTGTCCTGCGTGCCGAACCGGCAATGGTCCGTGCCAACGCAGGTTTTGACCGTGCGCAGGCCCTTGGAATAGGCGTGGCCCGACACCATGCCAGCCTTGTTCAGATCATCCCAGATCGCGGGCAAATCTTCGCCCTTTACGCCCAGGAGGTCGATCCGTTGGCCGCCAGTCACTTTCACCGTAGGCACCATGAATTTGTCTGCTGCATCAGCGATGGCGCGCAGCTCGTTTGGTGTGGTGATCCCGCCCCACATGCGCGGCACGACGGAAAACGTCCCGTCTTTCTGGATGTTGGCGTGCTTGCGTTCGTTGATGAACCGCGACTGCGGGTCGTCCTTATAGTCCAGTGGCCAATCCGCGAGCAGATAGAAATTCAATGCGGGACGGCACACATGGCAGCCGCAGGATGTTTTCCACCCGCATTCCTGCCAGACGGCAGGCATTGACGTCAGCTTCTGGGATTTGATCATGCGTCGCACGTCGTCGTGTGTCATGTCTGTGCAGGCGCAGATAGACGCGGCCGCGGGAATGACAAAATCATCACCCAGCGACACGGCCAAAACCTGTTCGACCAATCCCGTGCAGGTGCCGCAGGATGCAGACGCCTTGGTTGTTGCCTTGATCGCGCCAAGGTCTGTTGCCCCACCTGCAATCGCGTCCTCGATCTGTCCCTTGCAAATGCCGTTGCAGCCGCAGATTTCCGCATCACGCGGCAAGGCTGCAACGGCTGAGAGCGGGTCCGACGCAGCACCCCCCTGAAACGCAGGGCCGAATATCAGCGTGTCGCGCATGTCCGCGATATCTGTCTTGTCGCGGATCAGGCCGAAGAACCAATTGCTGTCGGCTGTGTCGCCATACATCACCGCCCCGATCAGCGTGTCATCTTCGATCACCAGACGGCGATACACACCACGCGCCGGATCGCGAAACACGATGTCTTCGCGCCCTTCCCCGTCCTCAAAATCGCCCGCGCTGAACAGATCGCAACCGGTGACTTTTAGCTTGGTCGACAGCTCCTTGGGGACAAATACGCCCGGGTCGTCCAGCAGACCGGATGCAACCACCTTGGCCTGATCGTATAACGGCGCGACAAGACCAAAGAGCATCCCGTCAAATTCCAGACATTCGCCAACGGCAAAGATATCAGGATCAGAGGTTTGCATTTGCGCGTTCACGTCGATCCCGCGGTTCACTTCGATACGGGCGTCATTGGCCAGCCGCGTTTCGGGACGGATACCGACAGCCATGACCACAAGATCGGCGGGCAGCGTTTCGCCATCTTCCAGAACCACGGCTTCGACTTTGTCGTCCCCGATGATGGCCTTGGTCGATGCCTGTGTTTTCACAGTAATCCCGCGACCTTCCAGATCCTTGCGCAGAAGATACCCCGCCGCCGGATCAAGTTGGCGGTCCATCAAATGGCCCATAAGGTGCAACACCGTGACACTCATACCACGCATTGCGAGCCCTGCGGCGGCTTCCAACCCCAGCAGCCCGCCACCGATAACGACCGCACTGCCGCCTTTGGCGCAGGCGTCAATCATCGCGTTGGTATCGTCCAGATCGCGGTAGCTGATGACACCGGGCAGGTCTTTACCCGGCACCGGAATGATGAACGGGGCAGACCCTGTTGCGATCAGCAGCTTGTCATAGGGAACATGGCCGTTCTCGCCTTCGACAACCTTCATGTCGCGATCAATCTTCACCACCTGTTCACCGAACCGACATGTTACGTTTTTTTGCGCGTACCAATCGTCGTCGTGGGTGACGATTTCCTCGTATGTCTTTTCACCTGACAGAACCGGCGAGAGCATAATGCGGTTGTAGTTTCCGCGTGGTTCGGCGTTGAACAGCGTGACGTCGTAGGCGTCAGGATCAGCCTCGAACAAGTGTTCCAGCACGCGCCCTGACGCCATGCCCGCGCCGATAACAACCAGTCTTTGCTTGGCCATCTCTCAATTCCTCTCAGCTGTAACAGGCGATGATGTGGGACATCTCGCCCTTGCGATAGATCGGCAGGCCGATGAAGGTGGCGTAGCCAGCGGGCAGCCCCGCGCCTGACCGCGTAACCACCGGAAGGCCGGAGCCAAGCACCTGACCGACAACGCCTTTCCACGCGCTGACAGTTGGGGCTTCGTCGTTCAGTCCGTCGCCATCGTCACGCCACAGCGCACCTTCACGTTCGCAGATGCCATCTATCAGGCTGGCTTTGCCGGTTTGCCCCATGCGGGATGTGCGCGCGTCCCAGATTTCAAATCGACGTGCAATCGGGGTGCCAAGCGCGGACAAAAGCGTCAGGATGTAGGGCGTGTCGCCGGGCACGGGAACCGGCAGGCCAAGGCCCGTGGTCAGCCCCGCCTTGCCTGCGGCCGAGGCACGGATGAATTTGTACCCCGATCCCAGATCACGCATCAGAATGGGGGCCTGTGCCGCCCAGACCGCCCCGGGAAGGCCCTGACCGCGCGGAAAATGGGTGTGTTTTGAGACGAACTCGAATTCCTCGGCCGCGCCGTAGTATCCTTCGGCCAGTTTGAGCATGCCGTCTGTGTCGTCGCTCCAGACCTCCATCGCGCCGATGCGGGCTTCGTCGTCAGAACACAGGACCACCAGCACCGCCTTGAGCACAGCCCCATCAAAGACCGGAATGGCAACGGCTGACGTCAGCCCCGCCTCTGTCGCGGCTTCGATACGTTTGAAGTAGGAGCCGTCAAAGGCCTTCAATACCACCGGCCGACCTTCGGCCCATGCCTTGCCCGGCAATCCTTCGCCCTTGGCGAAACTGGTTTGGCGCGATGCTTCCTCGAACTCTTCAAGGCCATTGTAATCGCCGCCAGCGTAAACCAGCGTGCCGTCTTTCGGCACCCAGACTTCGGCCACCTGAATAAAGGTGTCGATCTGCGGTTCAGTTTGTCCGTCCATTTCGGCTGTCTCCTGTCGGGGCGCTACTCCGCGGCGATCACGGCTGCGGCGGGTTTTGGTTTCGGCTTTGCGCCATGTTCGTATTCCTCAAGAAAATCCAGGACTTGCTGGCGGTAGCGATAGTAATCAGGGTGTTCGAGCAGCGCCTTGCGCGTGCGCGGACGCGGCAAGTCAACGTCGACGATGCGCCCGATGGTGGCTTGCGGGCCGTTGGTCATCATCACCACGCGATCGGCCAGCAGAATCGCCTCGTCCACATCGTGGGTGACGCAAATGGCTGTCACCTTGGTGCGCGACCAGACTTCCATCAGGACTTCCTGAAGTTCCCACCGCGTGAGTGAGTCGAGCATCCCGAACGGTTCATCCAGCAACAGCAATTTCGGAGACAGCGCAAAGGCCCGCGCGATGCCGACACGCTGCTTCATTCCGTTGGATAGGGACGCCGCGTTCTTTTCCATGCTGTCGGCCAGCCCGACCCGTTCAAGGTAGTATTCGATCACGTCCTGCCGCTCAGTGCGCGACGCTTTGGGGTAGACCTTGTCGACCCCGATCGCGACGTTTTCCTTGGCGGTCAGCCACGGGAACAGGTTGGGCGACTGGAACACGACTGCGCGCTCGGGATCGGCACCTTCGACGTTCCAACCATCCAGCCGGATCGCGCCCTTTGAAATCGGGTTGAGGCCCGCGGCCATCGTCAGCACGGTGGATTTACCGCAGCCGGAATGTCCGATCAGGCTGATGAATTCGCCTTTGTTGACCTTAAGGTCAAAATCCTCAACGACCGTCAGCGGGCCTTTGGGGGTCGGGTATACTTTGTGCAATTGCGAGAAGTTCAAATACCGTTCTTCAAGCCCACCTTCTTGTGCCTTCGCGACGGCCGCAGGAACGGCGTGGATTGGCGTCACATTCGGCAGCAGTTTTGTTTCTTCAACCTTGGCCGCGATGCCCACATCCATCAGGTATTTGGTCACTTGCATGCGCAGGGACTTGAACATGTCATCATTGTTCATTGCGCTGCGGTCACGCGGGCGCGGGATGCTGACCTTGAATTCCTCACCCAGCGTTCCGTTGGGGTTCAGGGCGATAATACGATCGGCGAGAATGATCGCCTCGTCCACATCGTTGGTGATCAGCACGCAGGTCTTTTTATCTGCATCCCAAATCGCCTCGATCTCGTCCGCAAGGTTGGCGCGGGTCAATGCATCCAGTGCACTCAGCGGTTCGTCCAGCAACAGCACTTCGGGGTCCATCGCCAGGGCGCGGGCCACGTTGACGCGCTGACGCATGCCCCCCGACAGCTCAGCAGGGCGGCGGCTGGCCGCGTGGGACAGCCCGACCATGTTCACGTAGTGATCGACCTTGGCGGCGCGGTCAGCCTTGGACAGATCAGGGAAGGTCGTATCCACCGCCAGCGCCACATTGCCGCTGACCGTCAGCCAAGGCATCAGCGAATAGCTTTGAAAGATCACACCACGTTCGCGGCCGGGTTCCTTTACGGGCGCACCTTTGAAGGTGACGCTTCCTTTGCCGGGCTGTTCAAGCCCCGCCATCAGGTTGATCAGCGTTGTTTTGCCCGTCCCCGAAAACCCAAGGATCACGAGGAATTCACCTTCAGGCACACTCAGATCAATGTTTTTCAGAACCGGCGTTTCACCATAGCCCTTCGAGACGTTCTTCAGTTCAAGGAAGCTCATGTTGATCACCTATTGTTCGTGAATGTGAACATGGATTGCAGCGCGAACATCACTCGGTCGAGCAGGAACCCGATGATCCCGATGGTGAACACCGCCACCATGATCCGGGCGAGCGATTGCGAAGATCCGTTCTGGAATTCATCCCAGACGAATTTGCCAAGTCCGGGGTTCTGCGCCAGCATTTCCGCCGCGATCAGGACCATCCAGCCCACGCCAAGCGACAGGCGCAATCCGGTGAAGATCAGCGGCAAAGCGGACGGCAACACCAGCTTGGTGATCTTGGTCCATGTGTTCATTTTCAACACGCGGGACACACTCACGAGGTCTTTGTCGATGGACGCGACACCAAGGGCAGTGTTGATCAGCGTCGGCCAAAGTGAACACAGCGTCACCGTGATCGCCGAAATCAAGAATGATTTGGAAAACATCCCGTCGTTGGTGGCGTAGACCGCCGACACAATCATTGTAACAATAGGCAGCCACGCTAGCGGTGAGACGGGTTTGAAAATCTGGATCAGCGGGTTCAACGCGGCATTTGCCGTGGCCGACAGCCCAGCCGCGATGCCCAGCGGAATGGCGATGGCAGATGCAATCAGAAATCCGAAGAATACCGTTTTGATAGATGTCCATATCTGGTCGTAATATGTCGGCTGGCCTGTATAAACGCGTTCCTTCACGTCGTCCGCACGGCCATTGGCGATCAGGTCCGCGTTGCGGGCGTCCTGTCGTTCATAGAATGCCGCCTCGCGTTCGCCTTCGCGCACTGCATCGGCATTCAGCGTGCCCACCTGTTCCCAGACTTGCGCAGGTCCCGGCACGGCACCCAGCGATGTTTGCACGGTTGGCGCAAGCGCCGCCCAGCCTGCGATGAAAATCGCAATGGCCAACAGTGGCACCCCCAAAAGCCGCCAGATTTCACCGACCTGCGCGCGCGGGTTGTCACCTGCCGCCGCCTTCAGGATCGGGGTGAGCCAGGCAAGGCCAAACACCTGAAACCAGGCATCGGCCTTGTTGATCCGCGTGAACGTGCGGGCTTTGCGGGCCTCTTTGTTCTGCGCGATCTGGTCTGCGTTGGTCGGGTCGATGGCGGTCATGGGGTGCCTCGTTCATGTTCGGATTGGGATAGGAAGCAGGCACCGCGCGACGTGGCGATGCCTGCGACAGGTCAGTTCTGGATAGTTACATCCGCGACGGTTTGATCGCTCTTCAACCCGATCGGAAGGCTGTCGAGGTAGGCGTTGGGCGTGCGGCCATCAAAGCCGATCCCGTCGATAATATCCTCGGCAGGCGTAGGCGCCTTGAAGCCGTCACTGTCCCAAGGGAAGTCGGCCTCATCCGCCAAATCGTCGTCCACCAGCAGACGCGCAGCCTCAAGGTAGATGTCGGGGCGATAGACGCTTTCAGCTGTCTCAATGAACCATTCGTCCGTCACAGGTTCCGCGATCTGACCCCAGCGGCGCATCTGTGTCAGGTACCAAATGGCGTCGGAATAGAACGGATAGGTGGCGTTGTAGCGGAAGAACACGTTGAAATCGGGCGCAGGGCGGATGTCGCCTTCTTCGAATTCAAAGTAGCCGGTCATGGAATTGGCGATGACCTCAGCGTCTGCACCGACGTATTCGGACCGCGCCAGCATCTGCACTGCGTCTTCGCGGTTTGCATTGTCGTTCTCGTCCAGCCAGATCGCGGCACGGATGAGCGCCTTTGTCAGCGCGATTGTGGTGTTGGGGTTTTCCTCGGCGAATTCGGCGGTGATGCCGAACACTTTTTCGGGGTTGTTGTTCCACATGTCATAGTCGGTGATGACGGGCACACCGATGCCCTTGAACACCGCCTGTTGGTTCCATGGTTCGCCCACGGCGTAACCATAGATGGTGCCGGCCTCCATCGTGGCGGGCATCTGCGGCGGCGGCGTCACAGACAGCAAGACATCTGCCCCGATCTGGCCGGAGATATCGTCGGGGGAGTAATAGCCCGGTTCCAGACCGCCTGCAGCCAACCAATAGCGGATTTCGTAGTTGTGCGTGGACACGGGGAACACCATGCCCATGTTGAACGGCATGCCCTGATCGGCGTAATCTTCGACGACGGGGGCCAAGGCCTCGGCTGAAATCGGATGCTGCGGACGCCCGTCATCCATCAGCGGCACATTGGGTCGCATGGCCTCCCAGATCTCGTTGGAAACGGTGATCGCGTTGCCGTTCAAATCCATGGAAAACGGCGTGATGATATGCGCTTCGGTGCCGTAGCCGATCGTCGCGGCCAAAGGCTGGCCCGCCAACATATGCGCGCCGTCCAGCTGCCCGCCGATCACACCGTCCAGCAGAACCTTCCAGTTGGCCTGCGCCTGCAACGTCACGAACAGCCCTTCGTCCTCGAAATAGCCAAGCTCATAGGCGACGGCCAAGGGGGCCATATCGGTCAGCTTGATAAATCCGAACGTCAGCTCGTCTTTTTCAAGATCCAGCATTTCGGCGTAAGTGGGGCTGGCAAGGATGGCGGTCGACGCCAAAAGAAACTTCAATCTGGTCATGTCATATTCCCTGTAGAAAACGCAAAAAGCCGCACGACTGAAGCATGCGGGAGGAGGTGCATGCACAATCGAGCGGCTTTGCTCAGAAATTCGGAAGGACGCCATTGTCCTGCGCCTAAGATCGCGGATGCGACCGGAACCTACAACCTGACCCCTGCTGCGATGCGGCAATAAATGCCGCAATGCGGCGTTTGCGCAAAAATTGTGCTGCGTTCAGGCGTCGATGTCGAATTCCGCGCCATCAAAGAATCGATCAGGTCCGAGAATCATCTGCCCACGACTGGATGCGACTGCCGTCTCGTGTGCCATCGCGCCTTCGATCTTTTCGGACGCGCCCGGCAGATCGACCCCCAAGGGGGACAGCGCGGCACGATAAAGATCACTCCTGAAACACGAGCGCGCGGAGTCGCGTGCCGCTTCGGGCTCAAGGTCGTGCCACTGCGCCAACCGCGTTGCAATCCAGGCCGCCTGACTGCGCCAAGGGAAGTTTGCGGATTTGTCGTTGAAGGTCACCAACGGCCCAGACCGTTTTGGCGCGTCGCCGTCTTGGATCGCAATGTGACCGCTCAAAGCTGGATCAATTGCATGATCGGGCAGATTCAGATGTTGGCTGCGGGTCAGGATCTCGGTGGCAAGCGGCGTGTTTACCGGTTGGTCCAGCCACTTGGCCGCCTTGTAGACGGCCCGAGTCACTTTAGCGCTGGTGTCGTGGTTGTCCTCGATCCAGTCACGCCGCGCTCCGAGCACCTTTTCGGGCGCCACTTGCCAGATCGCCTGACTTGGCAATAGCAAAACAGCCCCGCTGTTTTGCACCGCAACAGTGCCCCACGGCTCCCCAACGCAAAACAAGTCAAGCGCGCCGTTTGCAACCGCCTCTGCCATGCGTGGCGGCGGCACGGTGATGATTTCAATCCTATCAGCGCTGAACGCAGGGTCGCGTGACAGCCAGTATTCCAGCAACATGCGATGCATGGAAAACGGAAACGGCACGCCGATGCGCAGCCGCCGACTAGTTGCGGCAAACAACGCCGTCGCCGTACGCCCCGGATTGTCGAATGTATTGACCCACCCCGCAGCGTGCATCGAATCGCAAAGTCCACGCGACACGCCGATCACCGTTCCGTTCAGCGACATGACCATAAGGGCGTCTACCTTGGCGGGCATGCCGCCCAATCCCAACGACATGGCGACAGGCATCGGCGACAGCATGTGCGCAACGTCCAGATGCCCCAACGCCAGCATATCGCGCAGTGCCGACCAGGACGGCTGGCGCACGAGGGACAGATCCAACCCCTCATCACTCGCGAACCCAAGTTCTTTGGCGATGATCAAGGGGGCACTGTCGACCAATGGCAGATACCCACATTGCACAAGAACGCCGGTCATTGCAGCAAATCCGCTGCCGTCACCAGAGCGGTTGCCACCTCGACCACCTTGCGCCCTTGATCCATCGCCGTCTTGCGCAACAACCCGTAGGCCTCCTCTTCGGAAATGCCCCGAGCCTGCATCAGGATTCCCTTGGCGCGATCAGTCGTCTTGCGATCCAGCAGCGCTTGTTTTGCGGCATCCAGCTCGCTCTGCATCTTTGACAGCATCCGAAACCGCGCAATCGCCGTTTCCAGCACCGACTTGATACGGTCCTTTTGCAGCCCATTCACCACATACGCGCTAAGGCCTGCGGCAATCGCTGCCTGCGTCATCGCCTCGTCGCTGTGGTCAACAAACATCGCCACGGGGCGCGCCTTTGCATCCGACACAAGGCTGAGGTGTTCAAGCGTGTCGCGATCCGGATTGGCGAGGTCGATAAGGATGATGTCTGGGTTTTCAGACTTTATGACACGGTCCAGTTGCGATGCAGCCCCGATCATTTTCACATTGTTCCAACCATCATCCTTCAGCGCATCGATAATATCGCGAGCGCGGTCCGGATTAGGTTCTACAACAATAATTTTAAGGTCGTTCGGCACGTCGTCTCGATACACACGATAAATGCGCCTTTGCGATCAATCCCATGATACGCAAACGATCAAGCGCCAGAAAACATGCCAACAGACCTATTCTGAAACAAACTGCGTAGATAACAGGCAAACTGCAAAACGGTGCAGACGCATAAGGTGTTTCGCGGCGTGGCATCGGCGCTCAGTCTCGGCGAGGATCGCCACATCGCGCAATCTCGCAACGCGACCATCATTTGCGGCGTGATTTGGCAGGTGTCCGCGATGAACCAAAGCGGACATTGAGATGATCAATCGAAAAGTCCGCTTTGCAGAGAGGCTGTGTGGAAACTCCCCTTAAGGACTGAATGGTGGTATGAATTCCGCATTCGATACGGAGGCATTCCATGGGGCAGTTTTTCGAAGGGATAGACCGGCATCAGGCGATGTTGCTGCCGGAATGTCTGGAGGACTATGTTGACGCGAACAGCCCCGTCCGAGTGATTGATGCCTTCATCGACAAGCTTGATTTGGCTGAGTTGGGCTTCCAAACTCACCCGCCACGACGGGTCGGCCCGGTTATCATCCGGGTCTGATGCTGCGGATTTACCTTTACGGCGACTGCAACCAAGTCCAGTCATCGCGGCGGTTGGCGTGTGAATGCGGTCGCAATCTGGAACTCATTTGGCTAACGGGCCGATTACAGCCTGACTTCAGGACCATCGCCGACTTTCGGAAAGACAACGGTCTGGCGATCCGTAAGGTGCGCCAACAGTTCGTCGCGCTATGCCGCGACATCAATCTGCTCGATGGAAACCTGGTTGCCATTGCTGGCAGCCGGTTCAAGGCCGTTAATGCTGACGCTTACATTTGCCCGGCTGGCGAACATCTGACCTACCGGTTCACGGGTCCGCAGGATGGTAAAGCCATCAGGGTCTATTGGTCGAGCAACTGCGCCGACTGTGTCATCAAGTACAAATGCACCAATAGCAAACAGCGCCGCATTCGCAGGTGGGAACATGAAGGCGTGCTGGAACGGGTGCAGCAGCGGCTGGACAAGGACCCCACCCAACTCGCCGTGCGCAGCATGACCGTTGAGCATCCCTACGGCACGATCAAATCCTGGATGGGTGCGACGCACTTCAAGATGAGGCGGCTCAAAAATGGCGCCACCGATTTGGCCTTGCACGTTTTCGCCTACAACATGACCCGCGTGATGAAGATCATGGGTAACCCGGCTCTGGTTGCCGCCTTGAAAGCGTGACTGGCGGCGGTTTGGTCAAAAAATGCCTCTAAAAGCGACCGAGCGCCGTCCAGAATGACCCTCAAACCAAACCCGACGCGCCGAAGTCGAAAAATTGGCCAAATGCCATCCAAGACACCCAACACCGGAAAAATCGACCAAACTCAGATAGATTCCACACAGCCTCTCCGCATTAGAGACATGTACACAGTGCGCGGCGAAGGTCTGTTTCGAGAAACGGCTCGTTTTTCGCGATAGCTCTTGCCTCGCTCTGAACTGAAGCCCAGACGTTGTATTCAATGAGAGTGGAGGGGGGCGTGACTGCTTTTTTGCGATGCCAACGCCCCGCCCAAAACGATCAGGTTACGACAGCCATCTCAAGGCAGCATCATTCCCCGGATCATGAAGAAGAACATTGCGGCAAGAATCGCGGCGACGGGAACAGTAATGATCCAGGCCGCCGCAATGCGCAGCAGAAGGTTTCGTTTCACCAGTTCGACACGATGCACACGACCCAGACCGCGCCTTTCTTGTTTTCCGAGCAGGCGATCAGTTGCGGCCTGAGCCTTCATGTCACGCAGCATTTCGCCCTTCAACGCCACATCCGCAGCCTCAAATTCCGCCAAGAAGCCCTCGACAGCGGCAGGGTCATTGTCGGCGTGATGGCTTCGGATATCGTCGAGCGTGCGCGCATAGCTTGACTTGATGTATTCGCGCAGAAAACCGACACCAAAGACCCCACCCACAGCAATATGGGTCGAGCTGACGGGCAACCCGAGTTGCGATGCGATAATCACGGTTATCGCCGCGGCCATGGCGATGCAAAACGCGCGCATTTTGTCGAGTTCGGTGATCTCGCTGCCAACCGTGCGGATCAGCTTTGGACCATAAAGTGCCAGCCCCAACGAAATACCAATGGCACCCACAGCCATTACCCAAATTGGAATCCCGGCTTTGGCAGAGATGCCGCCTTCGGAGATGGCTTCGTTGATCCCGGCAAGTGGGCCAACCGCATTCGCGACGTCATTTGCTCCGTGAGCAAAGCTCAAGAGCGCCGCTGCGAAGATCAGAGGAACGGTAAAAAGCTCATTGACGCTCGCCTTGTGGTTTTCCAACCGCTCGGTCATCCGCTTGATGTACGGGCGCACGATCACATAGACGACAGCAGCCACGGCAATCCCGATCAGCAGCGCCACAGGGAACGAAACCGCGACGATCTTCTTGACGCCCTTCAGCATCAGGTATGTGGCAAAGGCCCAGGCCATGACTGCAACCAAAACCGGCACCATACGGTTGGCCGCCTCCAGCACGTCGCGCTTATAGGTGATTGTTCGTTTGATGACGTACAGGAAAGACGCGGCGATCAGCCCGCCCATCAACGGAGAGATCACCCAGCTTGCCGCAATCTGGCCAACAACAGACCAGTCAGCGATGCCCCAACCCGCTGCGGCGATCCCCGCACCAAGAACTCCGCCGACGATCGAATGAGTGGTGGACACCGGCGCACCGATGACCGTTGCAAAATTCAACCAGACTGCGGCTGCCAGCAACGCCGCGATCATAAGCCAAATGAAAGTATCCCGGTCAGCAACCAGATCGGGATCAATGATCCCGCTCTTGATCGTGCCGACAACATCCCCACCTGCGACGAGCGCGCCACCGGCTTCGAAAAACGCGGCGATAACGATGGCACCGGTCAGGGTAATGGCGTGCGATCCGACGGCTGGCCCTACATTGTTCGCCACATCGTTCGCACCGATGTTCATCGCCATGTAACCACCGATCATCGCCGCCGCGACCATGAGTATGCCGTCGGTGCCCCCATCTGTCCGGACGATGGTAAATAGCATAATGCCGACGATGAAGATCAGTGCCGTCCCAAAGCGGAACAACTCATCACGGTTCCGCTGTACGGCGTGTTCAATGTTTTCGGTTCTCAACACAGCGAGCTTCCCCCCCCAAAATGATGCGTGATCTGCAGACCATGATCACAGGTCCCGGACGGGCAGATATGACCTATGTCAAGGACAGCTGTTTGCGTCCCGATATGTTTTCGAAATGGCACACGAGGATGTGAGGTCTGCCCATGGCAAGCAAGGTTCTTAAGAAACAACCGGCCCTCGTTGGCCGGTCCTTGACAGTGCCCGCGCGCATGGCGGTTCTGTCGGCATGAAGCGGTATCTGCTACCCGTTGCGATTGGTTCGCTGCTGCTGGCCTTTTGGTTCAGCCCGGACGCGCAAGAAATTGCCGCGGGCGTCGCTATATTCCTGTTTGGAATGCTGATGCTTGAGGACGGGTTCAAACTGTTGGGCGGAGGTACTTTGGAACGGGTCTTGGAGCGGGCCACTCAATCGACGCCCCGAGCGATCTCGTTTGGGATCATCTCGACTACTTTGTTGCAATCCAGCTCACTTGTCTCGATCGTCACCATATCGTTTCTGAGCGCCGGTCTGATCTCGCTCGTCGGCGGTGTCGGGATTATCTTTGGCGCGAACATTGGGACGACCACAGGCGCCTGGTTGGTCGCCGGACTTGGGCTTAAGGTGAATATCGCGGCCTACGCGATGCCGATGATCGCGGTCAGCATCGTCCTCGTGTTCCAAAAATCCAAGCCGGTCCGGGGCCTTGGCTATGCACTGGCTGGTCTTGGGTTCCTGTTCCTTGGTATCCATTACATGAAAGAGGGGTTCGACGCTTTCAAGGACCAGATCGACCTGACGCGTTTCGCGCTGTCCGGTCTACTGGGTTTGATCGTCTATTCGCTGATCGGAACCGGCGCTACCGTCATCATGCAGTCCAGCCACGCGACGCTGGTCCTGATCCTTACTGCTCTCTCTGCTGGCCAGATCAGCTATGAGAATGCGCTGGCCCTTTCGATCGGCGCGAATATCGGCACGACGATCACCGCAATTATCGGCTCGCTCGGCGCGAATTTCCAAGGCAAGCGCTTGGCGCTGGCACATCTTATCTTCAACATGGTCACGGCGATTGTCGCGCTGGTCTTCATTGCGCAGTTGCGCGACATGGTGGATTGGATCAGTGGCTTGGTGGGGATCGCGCCAAGCGATTACACGATGAAACTTGCCGTGTTCCACACGATCTTTAACGTGCTCGGCGTTACGCTCATGCTGCCGTTCCTTACCCGGTTGATCGCATTTCTTGAACGCCGCATTGTCGAACCCGCACCGGACGTCAGTCGCCCGCGCTATCTCAACGAAGCGGTTGACGAATTCCCGCAGACGCTCGAAAGGGCCCTGCGCAAGGAGGTGTTTCACCTATACGAAAACGCGGCGGAGTTGATCCTGCATGGACTGAACCTGCATCGCGAGCAAGTGTTCGCGACCGACGACGTTGCGGGCTTGGTTCGCAAAAGCCGGACCCGGCTCGAGCTGGACCTTGAGGATGACTATGAACGCCGGGTGAAAACGCTATTCTCCGGCATCGTGGAGTTCAGTGCGCGCGCCAGTGATAAACAGATTGATCCGGACATTGCCGAGCGCATTTTTGCGTTGCGTGACGTGGCGCGCCAAATCGTTCAGGCCGTGAAATCAATCAAGCACATTCGCAAGAATGTCCTGCGTTACACCGTTCGCCCGCAAGGTGCGACGACCGAACTCTATGACGAGCTTCGCACCGAGATCGCGCGGATTGCGGTGGAAATCAGGAAGCTCGGCCTGGCCGAGTCGAAAGATCGAAGCGCGCTCTGGCTTGACCAAGAACGCGCCCGGATTGAAGAGGATGCGCGTTCGACCTCCAAGCGCGTGGATGCCCTCATTCGCAAACGCGACCTCACACCCGCTGCAGCAACATCGTTCATGAACGATTCCGGCTATGCTTATGACGCTATGCGCGATCTGATCGAGGCGGCCCGCAGCTACTATATCGAACGTGACAGCGCGATGGCTGAGGTGGAACGCATTCTTTCGCTCGACGACGAGGAACTCAACGAGGCCGTGACGAACGCTAAGCGCGCAGCGCGCACTGGTGAGTCGGAGCAAACAGTCACGGGGCTGTCATGAAACACGTCTATGGTTTGTTCCATGGTCAGGATTTGGAGTGCCTAAGATGGGTCTGAAAAAGCTTGCTGCGAAAGTAATCGACTATAATGAGCGCCTCGAAAACGGACAAGCGAGCGAGATCAAACCACTCCATGTGGAAAAGGTTTTGGAAAAGCTGCGCTCGAAGTCAACCGAGCTCGAGGTTGAGATCGCCTCTGCGAAATCAGCTGACAAAAAGACCCGGCTGGAGAGCAAGCTTCAAATCGCTCGCACCCATATCGAACGCGCGGAATGGCTTCTGAAAGAACTAAACTAACTGCCCCGTTTATCGGGCAACCGGACCGTCCTTTAAGTGTTCGAAGAACGGATCAAGCCCAAGGCCTGCAATACTGCAAGTTATGGAAACTCCTGCGCAACGCCCCAAAGCGGACATTGAGACAAGCGGGCCCGACGGCCGTTTGATCCTGCCTGCCTTTTGCGTGCAAACCAATTGGTAACCAATTCAAGCAATGTCTGGACCTGTCACGCTTTCGTGCCGCTCCGATTGCTCATTTAGGCGGCCTTTCTTTCGAAAGCCAATGGGCTTTTCCAACCGAGCGCTGAGTGTTTGCGGCGCGGATTGTAGAAGCCATTGAT
>Ga0316205_10000267_pt1 | contig 109998 bp, 104 predicted proteins | sample 3monthpyrite_MG_FD_204941 | JGI IMG/M metagenome (GOLD analysis project Ga0316205, IMG submission 204941) | Microbial mat bacterial communities from mineral coupon in-situ incubated in ocean water Damariscotta River, Maine, United States -... | ecosystem: Environmental > Aquatic > Marine >... | reverse complement strand
ACACAGCGCCATTGGCCACCGGCCGCCGCAAGAACGGGAGAACGCATTCCATGCGAGCATGATCGCCCTTGAAAAAGCCGCATAAGTTTTGAACAAAGAACTCTCCGGTAAACCCGGGGCGGTTCACTGTTCTGAAGCGGCTCAGCGGATCGGCCGACCCGGCCCGCGCCGCACAAATGGCCGCCTATCACAAGGCCCCGCGCCGCTATCTCGGGCTCTCGAACGCGCTCTGCAACGATCTCGCCCGGGAACTGCGCCAGAGCCTTCCCCTGGAGGATCGGCTCAAACTGGCCGATGATCTCTGGCAAACCGATATCTTCGAGGCCCGCATCACCGCCGCCAAACTGCTGGTTCAGGCCCGCATCAAACCCGACGACATCCCGGCCTGGGATCTGATCCAAAGCTGGCTGCCCGACCTCGACAGCTGGGCCATCGCCGATGCGCTGGCACTGGCGGGCCAGCGTCGCCTGGTGGCCGATCCCGCCCGGCTCGACAGTGTCGAGACCTGGACGACCTCGCCCCATCTCTGGACCAGGCGCGCGGCCCTCACCTTCACCCTGCCCTGGACCAAACAGCGCCACCCCAAACCGGCAGAACAGGCCGCCCGCGCCCGCATCCTTGGCTGGGCCGCCGCCTACACGGCCGATCCCAACTGGTTCATCCAGAAGGCCGTCGCCTGGTGGCTGCGCGATCTCTCCAAACGCGACCCCGGCACCGTGCGCGCCTTCCTCGCCACCCACGGCCCCGCCATGAAACCCTTCGCCCGCCGCGAAGCCGTGCGCCACCTGCCCTGATCCCTTTCATCTTGGCGGAAATACCTCGGGGTTTGGGGCAGGCCCCAATTGGCCGCGCGATGGCGCCCCCTCGGGGGGCCTGAGCCGGCCAACCCCGGCGCCCCGGCCCGGGCACCCTTGTCACCCGTTCGCCACCGTCTTATGACACCCGCGACACTCCAAAGGGGACGGGCCGGGTCATGCCCATACTGGTACTGAAATTCGGCGGCACCTCTGTCGCCACGCTCGATCGCATCCGCCGCGCGGCCAAACGTGTCGGGCGCGAGGTGGCAAACGGCTATGACGTCATCGTCATCGTCTCGGCCATGTCGGGCGAAACCAACAAGCTGGTGGGCTATGTCGAGGAAACCTCGCCGCTTTTCGACGCTCGCGAATATGATGCCGTGGTCTCGTCGGGCGAAAACGTGACCGCCGGGCTGATGGCGATGACGTTACAGGAAATGGACGTGCCCGCGCGCAGCTGGCAGGGCTGGCAGGTGCCGCTCAGAACCAATTCCGCCCATGCCGCCGCCCGCATCGAAGAGATCCCGACCGACAACATCCTGGCCAAATTCGGCGAGGGCATGCGCGTCGCAGTCGTGGCCGGGTTCCAGGGCATCGGCGATGATGGCCGCATCACCACGCTCGGGCGCGGTGGCTCCGACACCACCGCCGTGGCTTTTGCCGCCTCCTTCGGGGCCGATCGCTGCGATATCTACACCGATGTCGATGGCGTCTACACCACCGACCCGCGCATCTGCGGCAAGGCGCGCAAGCTCGACAGGATCTCGTTCGAGGAAATGCTGGAACTGGCCAGCCTGGGCGCGAAAGTGCTGCAGACCCGTTCGGTCGAACTGGCGATGAAATACAAGGTGCGCCTGCGGGTGCTGTCCAGTTTTGAAGATAATGGCGATAATGCGGGCACGCTTGTCTGCGCCGAGGAGGACATCATGGAAAGCAATGCAGTCGCGGGCGTCGCCTATTCCAAGGACGAAGCCAAGGTCACGCTGGTATCGGTCGCCGACCGGCCCGGCGTGTCGGCTGCCATTTTCGGCCCGCTGGCCGAGGCTGGCGTCAATGTCGATATGATCGTGCAGAACATCTCCGAGGAAGGCCGCACCGACATGACCTTCTCCTGTCCCACCAACCAGGTGGGCCGGGCCGAACAGGCGATGAATGACGCCAAGACCCGCGGCGAGATCAATTTTCACGGGCTGGTCGCCGATACCGATGTCTGCAAGGTCTCGATCGTGGGCATCGGCATGCGCAGCCATGCCGGTGTGGCCGCCAAGATGTTCGAGGCCCTGAAGAACGAGAATATCAACATCAAGGTCATCACCACCTCCGAGATCAAGGTCTCGGTGCTGATCGAGCGCAAATACATGGAACTGGCGGTCCAGGCTCTGCATGACGCGTTCGGGCTGGAAAAAACGGTCTGAGATCAGCTAGCTCCCGGTCGGGCCGCACCCCGGGGCCCGCGTCCCGGGATGGCCGTCGCGCGCCGCGGTGCCGGATACCGGCCGTTGTCACGTTGCGGCACAAATCCGCACCGGGATTGAGCAACCTCCGAAACGCACCGGTCAGTAACGCACCGGTCAGTAAGGCGTCACCATCAGCCTGAACCGGCGGTTGCCGACCTGCCCGGCGCAATCCCGTTGCGCCTTGCCCCGCCGCCGCGCTATGGCTTGAACACGGGGACTGACCGCCCGAACCTGGGGGGTCCGCAATCGGGGGGCCGATATGGCCGATGGGACGGAAAGCGAAAGTCGCCGGCTGCTCAGGCGGTTACAGGCGACCCTGGCCGAGGCCGGGGCCGGTCAGGAACGGCTGGACCGGATCACCCATATCATTGCCGACAGCATGGGCACCGATGTCTGCTCGATCTACCTGCTGCGCGACGCCAGCACGCTGGAGCTCTGCGCCACCGAGGGCCTGGCCCCCGAGGCCGTCCATGTCACCCGGCTGCGGGTTGGTCAGGGCCTGGTGGGCCGGGTCGCGGCGCGCCTGCGCCCCGTCAACACCGCCAATGCCCCCGCCGAGCCCGGTTTCCGCTTCATGCCCGAAACCGGCGAAGAACGGTTTTCCTCTTTCCTTGGCGTCCCGATCCAACGGCTTGGCGAAAACCTGGGCGTCTTGGTGGTTCAGTCCCGCGATGGCCGCTCCTATTCCGAGGATGCGGTCTATGCGCTGGAAGTGGTCGCCATGGTGCTGGCCGAAATGACCGAGCTGGGGGCCTTTGTCGGCGAAGGCGAGGCAATGTCGGCGCGGCACCAGAAATCGGTGGTTGTGCATGGCGGCATCGGTCAGGAGGGCGCGGCGGAGGGTCGGGTTTACCTGCATGATCCGCGCGTGGTCGTGACCAACCCCATCGCCGACGACCCCGAGGCCGAGCGCGACCGTCTGAATGCGGCGGTCGATCAGTTGCGCATCTCGGTCGATGAGATGCTGGACAATGCGCCAATCGGCGACAAGGACCAGCACGAGGTGCTGCAGGCCTACCGGATGTTTGCCAATTCGCGCGGCTGGATGCGCCGGATGGAGGAAGACATCGCCCGCGGCCTGTCGGCCGAGGCCGCCGTCGAAAAGGAACAATCCACCGCCCGTGCCCGCATGGAAACCGTGCCCGACCCCTATCTGCGCGACCGCCTGCACGATCTCGACGACCTGTCGAACCGCCTGCTGCGGCAATTGACCGGCCAGGGCGGCAGCTCGGCGGCAGAGCTGCCCGACAATCCGGTGCTGGTGGCACGCAATATCGGGCCCGGCGATTTGCTGGAATATGGCCGCACGCTGCGCGCCGTGGTGCTCGAGGAAGGCTCGGTCGCCAGCCATGCCGCCATTGTCGCGCGCGCCCTGGCCATTCCGTTGATCGTGAACGCGGGGCGCATCACCACTGAGGCGCTCAATGGCGACCTGATCCTGGTCGATGGCGATCAGGGGGTGGTGCATCTGCGCCCCGAAGACACCGTGACCACCGCCTTTCGCGACAAGATGGCAATGCGCGCCGCCGCCCAGGAACGCTATGCCTCGATCCGCGACAAACCGGCCGAAATGCTGGACGGGACGCGGATCACGCTGCACATGAATGCCGGGCTGATGGCCGATCTGCCCTCGCTGCCCTCATCCGGGGCCGAAGGCGTCGGGCTGTTCCGCACCGAATTGCAGTTTCTGACCCGCAGCACGGTGCCGCGCCGGGGCACGCTGGCCGCACTTTATGCCCGTGTGATGGATGCGGCGGGCGGGCGCCGCGTGGTATTCCGCACGCTCGATATCGGGTCGGACAAGGTGCTGCCCTATATGAAGCCGCAGGACGAACCCAACCCTGCGCTTGGCTGGCGCGCGATCCGGGTCGGGCTGGACAAGCCCGGGGTGATGCGGATGCAATTGCAGGCGCTGATCCGGGCCGCGAATGGGCGGCCGCTGACGGTGATGTTTCCGCTGATCACCCAGTTCGAGGAATTTACCGCCGCGCGCGATCATCTGCTGCGCGAAGTCGATCGCGAGGCCGCCCTGGGCCATGTCCTGCCTGAAAATGTGGAAATCGGGGCCATGCTGGAAACCCCCAGCCTGGCCTTCGCGCCGCGCCAGTTTTTCGAGCTGGCCGATTTCATCTCGATCGGCGGCAATGACCTGAAACAGTTTTTCTTTGCCGCCGACCGTGAAAACGAACGCGTGCGGCGGCGCTATGACACGCTCAATGTCAGCTTCCTGACCTTCATCGAACAGATCGTGGGCCGCTGCGCCGAGACCGATACGCCGCTGAGCTTTTGCGGCGAGGATGCCGGGCGCCCGGTCGAGGCGCTGTGTTTCGCGGCCATGGGGCTCAGGATCCTGTCGATGCGCCCGGCCTCGATCGGGCCGGTCAAAAGCCTGCTCCGGCGCGTCGATCTGCGCGAGGCGCGCGCCGTCATCAACGAGGCCCGCGCCAGCGGCACCCAATCGGTGCGCGAGCCGGTAATGGACTGGCTGCGCCAGCAGGGCTAGCTGTGGAGTCTCACGAGGTTGTTCACCTCCAGCCCTGACCGGCTGATTGCCGGTTTTCGTTTCATCCCAACGCGCGGGCAACGCCGCGTTCCAACCGGTCTCCTGCCTATCCGGGCGGGGTCCATGCCGTCACGGGGCCAGCAACGCCTTGCCAGTCACCGTGCCCCAGAACCCGGTCGGGGTTGGTCGGTGGCGGCATGATCACGCCTTCCAGCCGGTGAAACCCAAAACGCCGGTAATAGGGTTCATCGCCCACCAGCAGCACCCGCGCCCAGCCGTTTTCCGCGGCCCGCCCGACGCTGTCATTGATCAGGGCACCGCCCAGGCCTTCGCCCTGCCGGGTCGGGTGCACCGCCACCGGGCCAAGCAGGAGCGCAGGTGCCGCCCCCACCCGCACCGGCCAGAACCGGATCGCGCCCGCAAGGATGCCATCGCCGTCGCGCGCCACGCGGCAAAGCCGCGATACCGGGTCGGTGCCGTCGCGCAGCCGGTACGAGCTCAACGCCTCGCGCCCCGGCGCAAAGCAGAGATCGTAAAGCGCCTCGACTTCCCAGTGATCTTCCGGCTCTTCATGGCTGAGACGATACAAAGCCAACCCACCTCAAAGGATTTTCGACTGGAACCGCCCCTAGCATGGCGTTACCAGCTTGCCAAACCGGATTGGAGGGGCGCACGCATGTTCTATGAACCCAAGGATGGCCACGGGCTGCCACATAACCCGTTCAACGCGCTGATCACGCCGCGCCCCATCGGCTGGATCTCGACGCGCGCCGCCGATGGCGGCGACAACCTGGCCCCCTATTCGTTCTTCAACGGGGTCGCCTATGAGCCGCCGCAGGTGATGTTTGCCTGCACCTCCGCCAAACCCGATCAGGACGGCGTCAAGGACAGCACCGCCAATATCCGCGAGACCGGCGTTTTCTGCGTCAACGTGGTGGAATTTGCCCAGGCAGAGGCGATGAACCGGACCTCAGGGCCCTGGCCGCGCGGGGTGGATGAATTTGGCGATGCCGGCATTGCCAAGGCCCCCTGCCGCCTGATCGACGCCCCCCGTGTGGCCGATGCCCCCGCCAGCATGGAATGCCGCCTGACCCGGATCGTGCAGATCGAAGGCGTGGCCAATACCGTCGTTTTCGGAGAGGTCATCGGCATCCATATGCGCGACGATTGCCTGGTGGGCGGCATATTCGATGTCACCACCTTCCAGCCCGTCGGCAGGCTGGGATATCGCGACTTCACCAAAGTGACCGATCTTTTTTCGCTGAACCGCCCCGAAGAATAACCGCGCCGACGCGCATTTGAACGATTGAGCCCGCCGCCCGTTTGCGGCTACCGTCGGTCCATCTGCGGCAGCCGGAGGACCATGGCATGGAAACTGTAATCGGCATCATCGGCGGCTCTGGCATCTATGAGATCGACGGGCTGGAGGGGGCTGAATGGGTGACGGTCGACAGCCCCTTCGGCACGCCCTCCGACGCGCTGCTGACGGGCCGGCTGGATGGCGTCAAAATGGTCTTTCTGCCGCGGCACGGGCGCGGCCATGTTCATTCGCCCACGACCGTGCCCTACCGCGCCAATATCGACGCGCTGAAACGGGCGGGCGTGACCGATCTGATCTCGGTCTCGGCCTGCGGGTCGTTCCGCGAGGATATGGCACCGGGTGATTTCGTGCTGGTCGATCAGTTCATCGACCGCACCTTTGCCCGCGAGAAAAGCTTTTTCGGCTCTGGCCTTGTGGCGCATGTCAGCCTGGCCCATCCGACCTGTTCGCGCCTTGGCGCGGCCTGTGTGGTGGCGGCGGAGGCCGCCGAGGTCACCCTGCACAGATCCGGCACCTATCTGGCGATGGAGGGCCCGCAGTTCTCGACACAGGCCGAATCACGGGCGTATCGCGATGTCTGGGGCTGCGACGTGATCGGCATGACCAACATGCCCGAGGCGAAACTGGCCCGCGAGGCCGAGCTTTGCTACGCCTCGCTGGCGATGATCACCGATTACGACAGCTGGCACCCCGATCACGGCTCGGTCGAGATCTCCGACATCATTCGGGTTTTGAAGGGCAACGCGGTAAAAGCGCGGACGCTGGTGGCCCGCCTGCCCGGCCTGTTGAGCACCGCGCAGAGCCCGTGTCCCGACGGTTGCGACAGGGCGCTCGATCACGCCATCATGACCGCGCATGACAAACGCGACCCCGATCTGGTGGCGCGACTGAATGCCGTTGCCGGTCGCGTTTTGTGACACGTCCGGGGCACCTCGAAATGCAGGGCCCGCGCAAACGGCCAACGCCGCGCTTCGCTGAACCGCAGAGGTCCCCGTCGGGCGAAACTCGTGCTCGATGGCTCTGGACAATGGCTGCAAGACACGGCCCACTGCCCGCCTCGAATAGCCCGCCCTGCCGCCGCCCAATCCCGGGATCCCGCTGATGAGTTTCGACCTCTGGCTGACCTTCGTCGCCGCCTCCACCGCCCTCCTGCTCATCCCTGGCCCCACGGTGTTGCTGGTGCTGTCCTATGCGCTCAGCCAGGGGCGCACCGTCGCGGTGGCTACCGCGACGGGCGTGGCGCTTGGCGATCTGGTGGCGATGACGGCGTCTCTGGCCGGGCTCGGCGCGCTGGTTCTGGCCTCGGCCACGGCGTTCATCGTGCTGAAATGGCTCGGCGCGGCCTATCTCGTCTGGCTCGGGATCCGGCTGATCCGCTCGGCCGGGGGCGCGACCCTGACGGCGCTGCCCGAAACGCATCGGATCGCCCCGGCCCGCGTCTTTGGCCATGCCGCGGCGGTGACGGCGCTGAACCCGAAATCCATCGCCTTCTTCATCGCCTTCGTGCCGCAATTCCTGCGCCCTGAGGCACCGTTCCTGCCGCAGTTTTCCGTTCTCATCGCCACCTTTGTCGGGCTGGCGGCTCTGAACGTGCTGGCCTATGCGCTATTGGCAGATCAATTGCGCGCCCGGCTGACCCAACCGGGCATCGTCGCATGGCTGACCCGGGCCGGGGGAGGCACGCTGATTGCCATGGGCGTCCTGACCGCCACATTGCGCCGCGCGGCATAGATCACGCGTCCGCGCCGCAACACCCGATACCAAAAAAGCCACGACCCGGCTTGCGATCCGGCAACCCCCTGGGGCACATCTACCCCCATGATCCTGCGCATCACTTTTTTGCTGTCCTTCCTCATTGCCCCGGCCATGGTCGCGGCCCAGGAATATGTCGCCGTCCCCGCCCGCGTCAGCGATGAGGCGTTCTATCGGCTGGTGGCCTGCGCGGCCCCTCCGGGCGGCGATTGCGCCAAGCCCGAGATCCGCTGGTCCGAATCCCGCCGCCTGACCCTGCGCGTCGGCATCGCCCAGATCGACGACGCCTTTCCCAGCTACAAGCTGGGCCTTGTCGATGCCGCGATCGACGCCGCGATCGACGAGATCAACCGCACCGGGGCCTATCTGATGCTGGAACGTGTCTATGAGGGAACGCCCGATATCGCGCTCTACCTGGTTGATACGGCGCAGGGCGGCACCATAACAGGCACCGGAAATGCTGAGATGGACGGCGAAGAATTGGCCGTGGGCCGGGTCGCGATCCGTTCGATCGGGGGCGAGATTCAGGAGGCCGCGATTGCGCTGTCACGAGACATCCGTCGCCGCGAAGTCGCCTCGGTGGTGTTGGAGGAGCTGGTCCAGGCGATGGGCCTGCCGACCGATGTGCAATCGCCCGCCTATGCCAATTCGATCTTTTCCGAGGATGGCAATTCGGTGGTCTGGCTGCGCGGCCAGGACGCCGAGGCGCTTCGCCGCCATTACCCGCGTCTTTAGGGGCTGCCCCCGGTGTCCGCCCCCGATATGCTAGATCGCGAAACCGCCAGCAAGGGCCCGCTCATGATCACCCAGAAACCCGTCGCGGACTACATCCGCACCATTCCCGATTTTCCGCATCAAGGCATCATGTTCCGCGATGTCACGACGCTGTTTCTGGACCCGCGCGGGTTCCGGCTGGCGATTGACCAGTTGCTGGCCCCGTTCGTCGGCCAGCGCATCGACAAGGTCGCGGGGCTTGAGGCGCGCGGCTTTATCCTTGGCGGCGCGGTGGCGCATCAATTGTCGGTGGGCTTCGTGCCGATCCGCAAGAAGGGCAAGCTGCCGGGCAAGACGGTGGAGCAGGACTATATCCTGGAATATGGCCGCGCCACGGTCGAGATCCATGACGATTGCCTGGAGGCCGGGGAAACCGTGCTGCTGGTCGATGACCTGCTGGCCACGGGCGGCACCGCCGAGGCCGGCATCAAACTGATCGAGCGGTTGGGCGCGCAGGTGGTGGGCACGGCCTTTGTGGTCGATCTGCCCGATCTGGGTGGCCGGGCGCGGCTGGAAGCGATGGGCCAAAGCGTGCATGCGCTGTGCAGTTTCGCGGGCGACTAGAGCGTTTCGACTTTACATGGAGACACCACACATCGCCTTTCGCGTTCGACCGAAGGGAGAGGCAGCGAACAGGCAATGCAATGTTAAGTCGACACGCTATAGCCACGCCGCCCTCAGCGTGACGTCGCCGCCGCGCGCTGGCGCACCGCCTGCCAGATCTGGAAATCCGAGAGCTGCCCGTCATCGATACAGTCCCCATTCAGCACCACCGCAAACGGCGATGCCGCGGTGGCCAGGCTTTTGCGCGCCGCCGCCGCCGTCTCGATCAGATCCACACGCGCAGGCATTCCGAGCTTTTCGGCGCGCGCCACCAGATCGCGAGCGAAATCCAGGCGCTCGGGCGATCTTGCGGCGCATTGCACGATCAGACCGGGGCCCAGGGCCGCCCATCGCGCCCGCCAGTTCTGCGGCAGCGTGGGCAGGGGCACCGGGCCCTGCAGGAACTTGCCATAAAGGCTGACGCCGCCCGAGGTTTCGCCCACGGCAGAATACCCTGCCCTGGCAACCGCCGTGGGCGCGGGCAGGCAGGGATGCGATCCGACCACGATCATGACGGCTGAAAAATCGAAATACCGCGCCCAATCCTCGGTCGCCCGCAACAGATCGGCGACGCTTTGCGCGCCGTCCGCGCGCAGGCATTGCACCACCACGCACTGATCCGCGCCTTTGAGCGCCCTCCATGAGGCCCGCCCGGGCGCAAATTCGACAAATCCGCGCGCCGGCGGACGCAGGAGACGCACCTGATACCCCTCCTCAAAGCGCTGCAGCAGCCACTCGCGGCAGGAGGGGCCGGATGTACCCAGCATCTCCTGTTCGAGGGCAAGAAACCCCGTACGCGCCAGATTCGGCGGTGAGACGGTGATTGTTTTGCTGACAGTCCGGGCCATAGCTGCGCCGTTTTCGGGCCTTTTGCGCGTATCCATGCCGGTCAGATTGCCGCGCAACCGCCGGGCGGGCTTTGATCTGTCGCAAATTTCAAAAAAATCCCGGCGCTGTTTACCGCCGATTAAGACAGCAGGGTGTAAATGGAGGGGTCCGTCACTCGCGGATGAATGTTGCTTGCACAACTCGAAGACCCCTTGCACCCCGCCACCCCCGGCGGGGTGCAGACCGTTCAGGCCCGTATCACCGCGCCCGGGTTCATGATGCCCTTTGGATCCAGTGCCGCCTTGATCGCCCGCATCGCCGCCAGCAGACCGGGATCGCCATAGCGGTCCTGTTCTGCCAGCTTGATCCGGCCAACGCCGTGTTCGGCCGAGATCGAGCCCGCCATCTCGTGGACCAGATCATAGACCGCGCGCCGGATATCCGCGGTCAGTTCGGCATAATCGTCCCGCGACCGGCCCTTGGGCGGAAACACGTTATAATGCAGGTTGCCATCGCCCATATGGCCGAAGCTGTTGATCCGGAACGTTCCGATCCTGGCCAGCCGGCGCGGGGCCTCGGCGATGAAATCGGGGATCCGCGCCACAGGCACGGAAATATCATGGCTGGAGATCGCGCCGATGCGCTTGTTGCCTTCCGGGATCGCCTCGCGCAGGGCCCAGAATTCCTGACGCTGGCCTTCGGACTGGCTGATCACGCCATCGCGGGCCAGCCCGGCGGCATAGGCGGCCTCGAACAACCCGGTCAGCGCTGCGGCGGCCACGCCCTGCGCCCCCATCATCCCCAGATCAATGAGACACATCCAGTCCGGCCTCTCCGCAAAGGGCTGGCGCAGGCTCACACCGGTTTCCTCCAGAAACTCCAGCCCGGTGCCATTGATCAGCTCAAAGCCCGACAGAACATCGCCCACCCGCGCGCGCGCCAGCGCCAGCAGCTCCAGCGCCGCGCCGGGGTTTTCGACCACGAAAAACGCCGCCGCCTGATCGTCGGGTTTCGCCATCAGCTTGAGCGCGGCCGCCGTGATCACCCCCAGGCTGCCCTCGGCCCCGATCAGGAGGTTGCGCAGATCATAGCCGAGGTTGTTCTTTCGCAGCGCCGTCAGCCCCCGGTAGAGGCTGCCATCGGGCAGAACCGCCTCGATCCCCAGACAGAGATCGCGGGCATTGCCATAGCGGATCACGTTGACACCGCCGGCATTGGTCGAGAGCACCCCCCCGATCCGGGCCGATCCCTGGCTGGCCAGTGTCAGCGGAAAGAGCAGGCCCGCCGCATCCGCCGCCGCCTGCACATCCTGCAAAATGGCCCCCGCCTCGACCTCGATCACCGCCGATTGCGCGTCCACGGCCCGGACCCGGGCCATGCGTTCCAGCGACAGCACCAGCGGGGCGTCCAGATCCGGGGCGACCTGCCCGCCGACCAACCCGGTGCCGCCCGAATAGGGGATCACGGCCACCCCTGCGGCCCCTGCCGCGCAGATAATGGCCGCAACCTCACCGGTGTTGGCGGGGGCCAGCACCAGCCCCGGCGTGCCATGGATCAGGCCGCGCGGCTCTTCGCCATAGCGCGGGGCCGGATCGCGGAACGTGGCGGGCGGCAGAACCGCGCGCAGCTCGGTCTCAAAGGCAGGGGTGACAGGATTGGGCATCAGGCAAGCTCGCAAATTCAGGCGCGCTCAGCCCGCATCGGTGCGGCCACGCCGGTCTTGTCTCAGCATGGCGTAAAGCACGTGGTTGCGCCAGCGCCCGCCGATCTGCAGATAGCTTTGCGCCACGCCCTCATATTTGAACCCGGCCTTTTCCAGCACCCCGCGCGAGGCCAGGTTTTCCGGCAGGCAGGCGGCCTCCAGCCGGCTCAGATCCAGATCGCGAAAGGCATAGTGGCTGACCGCAGTCAACGCCTCCAGCATATAACCCTGCCGGATATGTGGCTGGCCGATCCAATAGCCAAGCGTTCCGGCCTGCGCCGGCCCCCGGCGGATATTATCCAGCGTGATCGCGCCCAGAACCGCGTCATCGCCGCGCCGGATCAGAAACAGCGGCACCGCCGTGCCGTTGGCGGTCGAGCGCTGCGCCCAATAGACCCGGTTGGTAAAGCTCTTGCGGGTCAGGTGATCGCCGGCCCAGAGCGGCTCCCAGGGTTGCAGGAATTCGGCGGAATGTTCGCGCAGCGACGCCCAGGCCCGGAAATCGGAATGCGCGGGCAGCCGCAGGCTCATCCGCTCCGTCTCGATCCGAACTCTTTTCCGGCGGGCAATCATCAGGCGGCCAGACGCTCCACCAATCGGGCCACGCGGGGGCCGTTTTCAACCGGGCCATAAAGCGCCAGTGCCGCCTGGCCCGCCCCCACCATCGCCTGGGCATGATCACGCACCGCGCCGCGGTCGACCGCGTCGATGCGCGCGATGGTTTCCTCCAGCGCTGGCACCCGGTTCCAGATCGCCACCAGCCGGGCCAGCCGCTCGGCCCGCGCCGAGGGGCTTTCCAGCCCCATCAGCATGCCCGCCTTCATCTGGGCGCGGGCGCGGTCGATCTCGGCCTCGGACATGCCATCGACGCTGCGCCGGACCTCTTCGACGGTGATATCGGACAGCGCCGCCAGATCCTCGGCCCCGGTTCCGGCATAGATCGTCATCATGCCGGTATCGGAATAGCTGCCGACCTGCGAATAGATCGTGTAGCACAGCCCGCGTTTCTCGCGGACCTCCTGAAACAGCCGCGAGGACATGCCGCCGCCAAGCGCCGTGGCATAGATCTGCGCGGTATAGATATCGTCCGAGCGATAGCCCGGTGCCTCCAGCGCCAGCGTGAAATGGGCCTGTTCCAGCGCCTTGACCTCGCGCCGCTCACCGCCCCGGAAAAGGCCCGGCTCGACGCTGCTGACGGGGCTCGCGGGCAGATGGCCAAAGGCCGCCTCGGCCAGGCGCACCACCTCGTCGTGATCGACCGCCCCGGCGGCCGACAGGATCATCTGGCCGGGGCCGTAATGCTGCGCCACGAACCCTTCGAGATTGGCGCGGTCAAAGCTGCGCACCCGTTCGGCGGGGCCCAGGATGGTGCGGCCGATGGGCTGACCGGGATAGGCGACCTCCTGCAACCAGTCGAATATGATGTCATCGGGCGTATCCAGCGATTGCCCGATCTCCTGCAGGATCACGCCGCGTTCAACCTCGATCTCGCGCGCGTCAAACAGCGGGTTGAGCAGTATATCGGAGATCAGATCCAGCGCCAGCGGCACGTCATCCTTCAGCACGCGGGCGTAATAGGCCGTGACCTCGCGGCTGGTATAGGCGTTGATATAGCCGCCGACATCCTCGATCTCCTCGGCGATCTGCAGGGCGCTGCGCCGGGTCGTGCCCTTGAAGGCCATATGCTCCAGGAAATGCGCAATGCCGTTCTGCTCCAGCCGCTCATGGCGGCCACCGGCATTGACCCAGATGCCAAGGGCGGCCGATTGCAGGCCGGGCATATGTTCGGTGACGATGCGCAGACCGTTCTTCAGGGTGTGGATCTGGACGCTCAAGCGCTGCGCTCCTTGCGGATGAGGGTTTGCAGGGCGGCCAGGTCATTCTCGACCCGCGTGACCCGTTCGGGCCGGTCGAAAAGATCGGCCATGCGCGCCGGCAGGCCGGGGCGGATGCCGCTGGCCTTCTCCACCGCATCGGGGAATTTGGCGGGATGGGCGGTGGCCAGCGTGATCATCGGCGTGGGGCCCAGATGGCCCTCTGCCACATGCACGCCAACGGCCGAATGCGGGCACAAAAGCTCTCCGGTTTCCGCCTTGGCCCGCGCGATCGTGGCAAGCGTTTCGGCCTCGGATGCGCGGCCCGAGGCAAAGAGCCCCCGCAACCGTTCCAGCGCGCCCTGGCTGATCCGGAACCCGCCCCGCGCCGTCAGCTCCTGCATCAATTGCGCCACCGCGCCGCCATCGCGGTCATAGACGTCAAACAGCACCCGCTCGAAATTCGAGCTGACCTGGATATCCATCGACGGGCTGATCGAGGGCGTTACCCCTTGCGTCTCATAGGCCCCGCCCGACAGCGCCCGGTGCAGGATGTCATTCTGGTTGGTCGCGATCACGAGCCGTTCGATCGGCAGCCCCATCCGGCGCGCGATGTAACCGGCAAAGATATCGCCGAAATTGCCGGTCGGCACCGTAAAGCTGACAGGCCGGTGCGGCGCGCCAAGGCAAACGGCGGCGGTGAAATAATACACCACCTGCGCCAGAACCCGCGCCCAGTTGATCGAATTGACCCCCGCCAGCCGCACCTCGTCGCGAAAGCCGTGATCGTTGAACATATCCTTCAGCCGCGCCTGGCAGGTGTCGAAATCGCCGGTCACGGCCAGCGCATGGGTATTGGCCTCGGCCACCGTCGTCATCTGGCGGCGCTGCACATCGGAAACCCGGCCATGCGGATACATCACAAAGACATCGACCGCATCCAGGCCCCGAAACGCCTCCATCGCCGCCGATCCGGTATCGCCCGAGGTGGCCCCCACGATCGTCACCCGCCCCCCTGAACGCGTCAGCGAGGCCTGGAACAGCTGCCCGATCAGCTGCATGGCGAAATCCTTGAACGCCAGCGTCGGCCCGTGAAAGAGCTCCAACAGGTGATGACCGGGGCCAAGCTGCACCAAGGGCGCCCGCGCGGCATGGCCAAACCCGGCATAGGCGCGCGTGATGATGTCGCCAAACTCGGCATCGGTGAAAGCGTCGCCGATAAAGGGCCGCATCACGCGAAACGCGGCCTCCTCATAGCTCAGCCCCGCCAGCGCCGCGATGTCGCCCGGCCCCATAGCCGGAATTTCCGCCGGCACATAGAGCCCGCCATCGGGGGCCAGCCCCGTCAGCATCGCCTCTTCAAAGCTGAGATCGGGGGCGCGGCCCCGGGTCGAGATATAGCGCATGTCGGATAGCCTTCAGGTCGTTCGCTTGCTGATACGCAACAAAAGAAACCCTGTCATCCCCAACCATGCAATCGTCAGCAAAAACCAGGTCACCGCATAGGCCAGATGGTCATTGGGAATATTGGCGCTGTCGACCGGAAACACCGTGACCCAGGGCAGCGCCTCGGGGGCCTCTCGCGCCACCACCAGAACCGGCTCGGTATCCAACACCGCCGCCATCGCCGCCACATCCCGGCCAAACCAGAGCCCCGACTCGAGATCGGGCGCGGGCGTAAAGCTGTCAACCTCATCGGGCCAATGCAAATTTCCAACGATCTCGACCGCCGCCCCGGGCCGGTCCCGTTCCAGAAAATTCGGGTGCACAAAGCCCAGATCGACCATGACCCGCCGCCCGGCATCGGTCTCAAAAACCCGAATGATGCGATAGACGGGCCCGGCCTGCCTCAGCGAGGCCAGAAGCACAATCTCGCCCGGCAAAACCCGCCCGGCCATGGCAACCGGCAGATACTGGTCCCGCGCCTCTTGCGGCACCGCGGGCACAGCCACCGGTGCGTCCAGGATACGCGCGTCGATCGCGGCCAGCGCTTCGGCTTTCCAGGCCATGCGCTGCACCTGCCAGACCCCAAGCGAAAACAAAATCCCGGCACCCACTAGCCCGAACAAAAGCGGCACGATAACCCGTCTCAACATCTCATCTTCCCGAAAACGAAACCCCACCCTGCCGCAGAACTGCTGCCCGCCACGCGCCCATCCTTCATCCGATATTAAGGTTAACGCGCGCCGCGCCGGGGCCGACCATGACGCGGTGCCAACCCCAGTGCGGATCCGCCCCGGGCTTCTTCTTTGCAAAAATACTCAATCCGGCCCCCTGCCCCGGGGGCCGGACCCATCGCGCTGTGGCGCTACTGTCCCCAGATATAGACTGCAAAGAACAAGAACAGCCAGACGACATCGACAAAGTGCCAATACCAGGCCGCCGCCTCGAACCCGGCATGCTGCTCGGGCGTGAAATCGCCCCGGGTGGCGCGAATGAGGCATACGGTCAGGAAAATCGTGCCGATGATCACATGCACCCCGTGAAATCCGGTCGCCATAAAGAACACACCAAAGAAGATGTCGCCGCCGAACGACCAACCTTCATAGGTCAGCAATTCCCAGTATTCATAGGCCTGCAACCCGGTAAACAAGACACCCAGCGCGATACCGATGCTCAGCCCGGCGATCAGGTCGCGGCGATTGTTCTCATGAACCAGCGCATGATGCGCCCAGGTCACCGCGCAGCCCGACAAGAGCAGCACCAGCGTGTTGATCAGCGGCAGCTCAAAAGCGTTGACGGCATAGATCTCGGGGGGCAGATATTCGCTGCCCGGGAAGGCATCCATCGGGTAAAGCGCCTGTTTGAAAAACGCCCAGAACCAGGCCACGAAGAACATGATTTCCGACAGGATGAACAGGATGAAGCCATAGCGCAGGCCGATGCGCACGACGGGCGTGTGATCGACACCGCCATTGCCCTCGGCGACCACCTCCTTCCACCAGCCGAACATCACATACAGAACGCCGACCAGGCCGATCAGAAAGAGCCACGGCCCCCCCGGCAAATCGACGGTGCCGAAAAACGTGGTAAAACCGCCGCCGATCCAGGCAACAGCGCCGAACAGCATCAAGAAGGCCGAGACCGCCCCGTAAAACGGGAACACCGACGGCGGCAGGATGTGGAAGTCATGGTTTTTTGCGTGGGCCATTTTTTCGGTCCTTTGGTGGTCAGTCCGACACGCTGTCAAGCGCGGCGTATTCATTTTCGGGCAAATCCGTCACGTGGAATGTGTAGGACAGGGTAATTGCGGGGATGCGGCCGGCCTCGGGGTCATCGACAATCGCGGGGTCGACAAAGAAGGTCACCGGCATCTCGACGCTCTCGCCGGGTTCGAGGATCTGTTCGGTGAAACAGAAGCAGGCGATTTTCGAGAAATAGCGCCCGGCCGAAAACGGCGTCACATTATAGCTGGCGGTGCCCGCGATGGCCCGGTCGGTGGGGTTGGTCGCGGTATAATAGGCGATGCCGGTTTCCCCGATCCGGATCTCCATCGGTTCGTCCGGTGCCTCGAACTGCCATTCCATATCGCCGGCCAACGAGGCGTCGAAGCGGATCAACATGGTCTGATCCAGGATCTCATCGCTGCCCGCATCCGCCACATTCGTGGTGCCTCCATAGCCGGTGACGCGACAGAACAGATTGTAAAGCGGCGCCGAGGCAAAGGCCAACGCCCCCATAAAGGTTGCAACACCCAACAGCGCCCAGACAGTCCTGGCGTGGCGCGGTGGAGTGGCCGCTGTCATTGGCCGCCCTCTTCGAGAATGGTCTCGGGGCGCATCTGATAGTCGAACCCCTCGATCGTGCCGCCATTGCGCAGCTTCGACACGGTCAGGAAAAAGCTCAGCGTGACAAAGGCCACCAAGCTGAGGCCAACGCCCAGATTGCGGCCAAGCCGGCGCTGATGGATCTCATGTGTTTCGGTAATGGGCATGTTACCAGCCTCCCATATTCATCAGGCGCAGGCCAGCCTCGATCAGCAACGCGCCGAAATGCAGAAAGAGGTAGATAAGCGAGAATCGAAAGACCTTTTTCTCGATCGCATAGCCATCGGCGGTGGCGCTGTCCTCGTCGCGCCTCCAGATCACCCAGGCCCCCGCCACAAAGAGGACATTCAGTACCAGCGCCACGCCAAGATAGACCGGCCCGCCGATCGTGGTCAGACCCAGCCCCAGTGCCACAGGCACCAGCACCAGCGCATAGATCAGGATCATCCGGCGGGTATAGGGCCGGCCATGCGTCACCGTCAGCATGGGCACGCGGGCCTTGTCGTAATCGGCGTTCATAAAGAGCGCCAGCGCCCAGAAATGCGGCGGCGTCCAGAAAAAGATGAGGCCGAACATCAGGATCGACTCGATGGATACGCCGCCGGTGGCAACGGCCCAGCCGATCATCGGCGGAAACGCCCCCGAAGCCCCGCCAATGACAATGTTTTGCGGCGTCCACCGTTTCAGCCACATCGTGTAGATGACGACATAGAAAAAGATCGTAAAGGCGAGAAACGCGGCCGCGAACCAATTGGCCGCCAGCCCCAGCATGACCACCGAAAACCCCGACAGCCACAAGCCCAGGCTCAACGCCTCGCCGGGGGCAACCTTGCCCGCCGGAATGGGCCGGCTCTGCGTGCGCCGCATCACCCGGTCGATATCGGAATCATACCACATGTTCAGCGCGCCCGAGGCACCGCCACCCAAGGCGATGAACACGATCCCGGCAATGCCAACCACGGGGGCCACGCCCACCGGGGCCACCAACAGCCCGACCAGCGCCGTGAACACGACCAGCGACATCACCCGCGGCTTCAGCAGCGCGACATAGTCGCCGAACGCGGCCTCCTGGGGGGGGGTATTTACAGCGAAATCGCTCATCTGCAAGGCATCCAGCCGGAAAGAAAGGGTATCGCGGCAGGACCACAGGTCCAGCCGCGACCAAGCGTCTGTCTATTCGACGGCGGCCAGTTCGATCTGGTTGATCGAGCCATCCATCAACGAGGCGAAATCGGTGCCCCCCGAGGCCAGCCAGGCCTCGTATTCATCGGGCGTGACTGCCATCACCGTGATCGGCATAAAGGCGTGGTTCAGTCCGCACAGCTCGGAACATTGCCCGAAATAGATGCCTTCCATGCCCGGGTTCACATTGAACCAGAGCTCGGCCAGACGGCCCGGAACGCCATCCTGCTTGACACCGAACGCGGGGATCGTCCACGCATGGATCACATCGGACGCGGTGACCTGCACCACGATATCCTGCCCGGTGGGCACAACCACGGCCGTATCGGTCGCCAGCAGGTATTCATCCTGGCTATAGCCATAGTCCTCAAGCTCTTCACGCCCCAGCATAAAGCTGGAAAACTCGATATCCTCGCCGGGATATTCATAGCTCCAGTACCACTGGCTGCCGGTTGCCTTGATCACAACATCGCCTTCGGGGATCTCTTGCTGATTGAAGAGAACCGGCAGGCTGAAGGCCCCGATGAACACCAGGATCGCCAGCGGCACCAGCGTCCAGGTAATCTCGATCGGGGTATGGTGGCTGAATTTGGCGGGGGTCGGGTTGGCGCGCGCGTTGTGGCGCAGAATGACCCAGACCAGAAGCCCAAGGACAAACACCGTGATAAGCGCGATGATCCAGAGCAGGAAATTGTCCAGAAACACGACCTGTTCGGACAGGCCGGTGGCCGGGGTCTGCAGCGACACACCGCCAGGCTCGGGCGCGCCGATAATCGGCAAACCCTCGGGGGCGGCCTGCGCGAGGGCCGCGCCGCCCGCAAACATGGTGGCCATCGCAGCCAGTAAGCCGTTTACTTTGGTCAATAGATGCATTCGTTTTCGTCCTGTCCTTGGCGGGAACGCCCGTCCGGCACTGCCGGCCCCCGTTGCGTGTCTGTCGTGATGAACCATATAGAGGGGTCTATGACAAGACAGTGGTGAAAAATGTCTCACCCCCGGATTTTTTGATCCAGATCATTTTGCGCCCTCCGAAAGGCCCTCTTAGATGCCCCAAACCACCGCATTCCGCCCCTTCCAGACCCAGCTGGACCAGGACACAGCCCTCACCATTTTGCGCGCCGCCACCGATGGTGCCGATGACGGAGAGCTGTTTTTGGAACGCAAACGCGGCGAAATGCTGCTGTTTGACGATGGCCGGGTGAAAACCGCAAGTTATGATGCCTCAGAGGGTTTTGGCCTGCGCGCGGTGCGCGGTGAGGTCGCAGGCTATGCCCATGCCACCGAAATTTCCGAAGCCGCCCTCAGGCGCGCCTCTGAAACCGCGCGTCTGGCGGTGGGCGCGGGCGGCGGGGTCTGGGCTGCGGCACCGGCGGCGACGAATCACAGGCTCTATACCGATGCCGATCCGATGCGTGACGCCGGTTTCGCGGCCAAGCTGGATGTCCTGCGCGAGATCGACGCCTTTGCCCGCGCCATGGATCCGCGCGTGGTGCAGGTCACGGCAAGCCTCGGTGCCGCCCATCAGGAGGTCGAGATCCTGCGCCCCGATGGTGTGCATATCCGCGACGTGCGCCCGATGGTGCGGGCCAATGTCTCGGTGATCGTCGAGGAAAATGGCCGCCGCGAAGCGGGCAGCGCCGGCGGCGGCGGCCGGGTCGGTCTGGGCAGTTGGCTGGAGATGGAGACCTGGCACGGCCTGGCGCAAGAGGCGCTGCGCATCGCGGTGGTCAATCTGGGGGCGGTGGCGGCCCCGGCCGGTGTGATGGATGTGGCGCTTGGCCCCGGCTGGCCCGGCATCTTGCTGCATGAGGCGGTGGGCCACGGGCTGGAGGGCGATTTCAACCGCAAGAAAAGCAGCGCCTTCGCCGGGCTGATGGGCCAGCAGGTGGCCGCGCCTGGCGTCACGGTGCTGGATGACGGCACCATCCCCGACCGGCGCGGCTCGCTCAGCGTCGATGACGAGGGCACGCCCACATCGAAAACCACGCTGATCGAGGATGGTGTGCTGGTGGGCTTCATGCAGGACCGTCAGAATGCCCGCCTGATGGGGGTCGCGCCCACCGGCAACGGGCGCCGCGAAAGCCATGCCCATGCGCCGATGCCGCGCATGACCAACACCTATATGCAAGGCGGCGACAGCGATCCGGCCGATATCGTGGCCAGCCTGCGCGATGGCATCTATGCGGTGGGGTTCGGCGGCGGTCAGGTCGATATCACCAATGGCAAGTTTGTCTTCAGCTGCACCGAGGCCTACCGGGTCGAAAACGGCCGCGTCGGCGCGCCGGTCAAGGGGGCCACACTGATCGGTGACGGGGCCACCGCGTTGAAACAGATCCGCGCCATCGGCAATGACATGGCGCTCGACCCCGGTATGGGAACCTGCGGCAAGGCCGGCCAGTGGGTGCCGGTGGGCGTGGGCCAGCCGACGCTTTTGATCGGCGGGCTGACGGTTGGGGGCTCTGCGGCGTGACCGCGCCCGCCTTGGCAACGGGCCCATGACCCATGCGATCCGCCCGGCCGGGCCGGGCGACATCCCGGCCCTCGCCCGGATCTGGCACGATGGCTGGCACCAGGCCCATGCCGCCCATGTACCCGCCACCTTGACCCGCTTGCGCACGGCTCCCGACTTCGCCCGCAGGCTGGCCGCATTCGGCGACGATTTGCGCGTGTGCGGGCCGCCGGGCCTGCCATTGGGCCTCTGTGCCGTGAAGGGCGACACGCTCGATCAGCTTTACGTTGCGCCGGCCGCGCGCGGCACCGGGCTGGCGGCGGCGCTTGTGGCCGAGGCCGAAGCGCGGCTGGCCGCGCGGGGCGTCGCGATTGCGCAACTCGATTGCGTGCCGGAAAACCATGTCGCGGCCCGGTTCTATGGCCGCCAGGGCTGGCAGCAGGGGGACCGCAGGCGCTGTATGCTCGAAACATCGCAGGGGCCGTTCCCGCTGGAGGTGCTGCGGTTCATTAAATATATGGCACCCGCCTGACCCGCCCTGTCCCGGTTATTGCGGGTCGGCGGCGGCGCGCGCGCAGCCTTTTGCCCCTCACCGTAAAGACGCTGTTAACCAGTAACGCGCTAGCGTCTTCGCCATGTATGATGAGGTCGATCAGGGATTTTACGAGGCCGCGGCGGCCTATTGCGCAAAACCGGCAGCCGGGCCTGCGGAACGGCTGGCGCGACTGCGGCTGATCCGCTCGCGCCGGGTGGGTCCGGCCACGTACCGGCGGCTGATGGCCGAACACGGGACTGCCGCGCGGGCGCTTGATGCTCTGCCTGATGTTGCCCGGGCGGCGGGCGTCGACACCTACACGCCCTGCCCCGAAGGCGTTGCTCTGGCCGAGATCCGGGCCGCCAAACGCTGCGGCGCGCGGATGCTCAGCATGGGCGATCCGGGCTATCCCATGGCCTTGCAGGATCTTTCCGATGCGCCACCCGTTTTCTGGGCCCTGGGCGATACCGGCCTCATGGCGCGGCCCATCATTGCCATGGTGGGCACGCGCAACGCCTCCTCGCTTGGCGCGCGCATGGCCACGCGGCTGGCCGCCGATCTGTCAAAGGCGGGTTTCGTGATCGTTTCCGGTCTGGCGCGCGGCATCGACGCGCTGGCGCATCGCGCCGCGATCGGGGGCGGCACGATCGGGGTGCAGGCGGGCGGGCTCGATATCATCTATCCGGCGGAAAACACCGATCTGGCGCATGACATGGCCAGACACGGGCTGCGCCTGTCGGAACAGCCCTTTGGACTGGAACCGCAGGCGCGCCATTTCCCGCGCCGCAACCGGATCGTCTCGGGCCTGGCCCGGGCCGTCGTGGTGGTTGAGGCGGCGGCGCGTTCGGGCAGCCTGATCACCGCGCGCAACGCGCTTGATCAGGGGCGCGAGGTGCTGGCGGTGCCCGGCCACCCGATGGATACCCGCGCCTCGGGCTGCAATCTGTTGCTGCGCGACGGGGCCACCCTGGTGCGAAGCGCGGAAGACGTGATCGAGGCGCTTGGCCCGGCCGCGCCCGCAGCCCAACCCAGCCCGGCGCGCCGCGTGCCCGCCCCGGCCCCGGCACAATCCCCGCCCCAGCCCGAGCGCCCCTGGCGCGACCGCGCGGCGTTGCATACCAGGATCCTGGCCCGGCTTGGGCCCGCACCGGTGGCCGAGGACCAACTGCTGCGCGATCTGGACATGTCGACCGGTGACGCCGCCCCGACGCTGACAACGCTGGAGCTTGAGGGCAGGATCACGCGACAGCCCGGCGGGCTGATCTCGAAAGGAGGCAGCTCCCGCTGAATCCAACCGGCCCGCCCCGGTCTTGCGGCCCGCGCCTGGCGGTACAAGCGCCCGGACTTGCACCTGTTTCCGGCCCCGTCCGGCGCTATTCCCGATGACGCATTGACAAGGCATATCCGCGCACCACATGTTCGCCAGCCATCGCAAGACTGATTTTTGAAAGTGCCCGAATGCCCGTCGTCGTCGTCGAATCCCCTGCTAAAGCCAAGACAATCAACAAATATCTTGGTTCGGACTACACCGTGCTGGCCTCTTACGGCCATGTCCGGGATCTGCCGCCCAAGGATGGCTCGGTCGATACCGAGAACGGATTCGAGATGCTGTGGGAGGTCGGCACCGACAGTCGCAAACACGTGAAGGCCATCGCCGACGCCCTGAAGGATGACAACAATCTGATCCTCGCCACCGACCCCGACCGTGAGGGCGAAGCCATCAGCTGGCATCTGGAAGAAGCGCTGCGCAAGCGCAAGGCGATCAAGAAGGATACACCGGTGTCCCGCGTGGTGTTCAACGCCATCACCAAATCGGCGGTGACCGAGGCCATGGCCAACCCGCGCGAGGTGGACGCGCCGCTGGTCGAGGCCTATCTTGCCCGCCGCGCGCTGGATTATCTGGTCGGCTTCAACCTCAGCCCGGTCTTGTGGCGCAAGCTGCCGGGTGCCAAATCGGCGGGCCGGGTGCAATCGGTCTGCCTGCGCCTGATTGTCGAGCGCGAGATGGAGATCGAGGCGTTCAATCCGCGCGAATACTGGTCGGTGCGCGCAATGCTGGAAACCCCGCGCGGGCAAAGTTTCGAGGCGCGGCTGACCCATCTGGCCAGCAAGAAACTGGACCGCTACGACCTGGCCACCGAAGCCGCGGCCAGCCTGGCCGTTCACGCCGTCAGCAGCCGCGCGTTGAGCGTCGGATCGGTCGAGGCAAAACCCGCGACCCGCAACCCGTCGGCCCCGTTCATGACCTCGACCCTGCAACAGGAGGCCAGCCGCAAATTCGGCTTTGGCGCGCGCCAGACGATGTCGACGGCGCAGCGCCTCTATGAGGCCGGGCACATCACCTATATGCGGACCGACGGCATCGACATGGCCCCCGAAGCCGTCAGCGCCGCGCGCTCCGTGATCGGCGACCGCTACGGGGCCGATTACCTGCCCGATGCGCCGCGCGTCTACAAGAACAAGGCCAAGAACGCACAGGAAGCGCATGAATGCATCCGGCCCACCGATATGGCAAAGGATCCGGCCAGCCTGAAAGTTTCCGAACCCGACCAGCGCAAGCTCTATGAGCTGATCTGGAAACGCACCATCGCCAGCCAGATGGCCGCCGCCCGGATGGAACGCACCACGGTTGATATCACCAGCGCCGATGACCAGGTCGTGCTGCGCGCCACGGGCCAGGTGGTCCTCTTTGACGGGTTCATGGCCGTCTACGAGGAAGGCCGCGACGATGATGCGGGCCGCGAGGACACCCGCCGCCTGCCACAGATCATGCAGGGCGAGACCGTGACCCCGGTCGCCGCGGCGATGCAGGGCGAGTTTGCCAAGGCGGCGAAAGAGAGCGACGCGGTCATCGAAGAAGCCGAACCGGCCCCGCAACGCACCAATGGCGGCGCGGTGCTGTCCGAGGATGGCGCGGTTCTGGGCCAGCAGCATCACACGCAGCCACCGCCGCGCTATACCGAGGCCACGCTGGTCAAAAAAATGGAAGAACTGGGCATCGGGCGCCCGTCGACCTATGCCTCGATCGTTACCACGATCCAGGACCGCGAATATGTGACCAAGGACAAGAACCGGCTGATCCCCGAGGATAAGGGCCGCATCGTCACGATCTTTCTGCTGAATTTCTTCCGCAAATATGTGGGCTATGAATTTACGGCGGAGCTGGAGGAGGAACTGGACGATGTTTCGGCCGGTCAACGCGACTACAAGGCCGTCCTGGCCCAGTTCTGGCGCGATTTTTCGGCTGCGATATCCGAGACATCCGAACTGCGGATCACGGAAGTTCTGGACAAGCTGGATGCAGCCTTGGCACCACAGCTCTACCCGCCGCGCGAAGACGGCTCCGACCCGCGCATCTGCCCGCGTTGCGGCACCGGCAAGCTGCACCTGAAAACCTCCAAGACTGGCGGGTTCGTGGGCTGTGGCAATTACCCAGAATGCCGCTATACGCGCCCCATCGGTGGGCCAAACGAAACCCAGGCCGGCGACAAGGTTCTGGGGGAGGATGGTGAGGATGTCATCACCCTGCGCTCTGGCCGGTTCGGGCCCTATGTACAGCGCGGTGAGGCCACGGAAGAGATCAAGAAACCACCGCGAGCATCGCTGCCCAAGGGCTGGAGCGCCGATGCAATGGATCTGGAAAAGGCGCTGACGCTGCTTTCTCTGCCGCGCCAGATCGGGGCTCATCCCGAAGATGGCGAGCCGGTGGAAGCCGGCATCGGGCGCTACGGACCGTTTGTGAAACACGGCCGCATCTATGCTAATCTGCCCGATGTCGACGAGGTCTTTACCATCGGCATGAACCGGGCGGTCGAGCTTATTGCGGAGAAGGCAGCGAAACGCGGTGGTCGCGCGGCGGCGGCACCACTTAAGGAGCTTGGCGAGCACCCCGATAGTGGCGGACCGGTCAATGTCATGGAGGGGCGCTACGGACCTTACGTGAAGTGGAGCAAGATCAACGCCACGATTCCCAAGGGAACTGAACCTGCCGATGTCAGTTTGGAAATGGCTGTGCAGTTGATCGCCGAACGTTCGGCCAGGGGCGGCAAGAAGAAAACGACCCGCAAGAAAAAGGCATCGTGATGTGCTTTGAAGTTGGTCGAATTGCTTCGCAATCCGATCCGTGCGAGGGGCCAGCCCCTCGCGCTCCCCGAGGTATTTCAGCCAAGATGAAGAAAATTTGTCTAAAATTACCTTCTTCTTTGTGACAAATACTCTGGGGGAGGCCGCCTTTGGCGGGCGGGGGCAAGGCCCCCTGCCATCAGTCGGGGCAAGCACATGCCTTGAAGGATGACTGGACGCGTCCAACATAGGGACAAGAGCCCCGACCAAAGGCATAACATGACCGAAATAGCGCCCCTGACACCACGCCGCGACGTGCTGGCATTTCTGTTGAACCGCCGATCCCGCCCGGCCAAGACGCTTGGACTTCCGGTGCCCGACAGATCAACCGTCGACACCCTTCTGCAGGCGGCCGCGCGCAGCCCCGATCACGGCAAGCTGGAGCCCTGGCGGTTTATCGTGCTGCAGCGTGCCGCTTGCCTGCGGCTGGCTGATCTTACCGCGCTGCGCGGGGCCGAGGCTGGCATGGACGCTGAGAAGGTTGAAAAGGCGCGCCGAAGCTTTGCCGGCGCGCATCTGGTGGTTGCCGTCATCGCGGCCCCGGTGGCGACCGACAAAGTGCCGGACGTCGAACAAATTCTTTCGGCCGGGGCGGTTTGCCTCGCGTTGGTCAATGCAGGCCTTGCCGCCGGTTGGGGTGCCAACTGGCTTAGCGGTTGGATGGCGATGGATCGGGAGTTCCTGGACCGGGGGCTGCAGCTTGAGCCGCATGAATTTGTCGCGGGTTTTGTTCATCTAGGACGCGAAGGCGCTGTTCCGCCCGAGCGTCCGCGCCCCGATTTGTCTCGCATCACGACTTGGGTATCCGAATGATCCTGGAGGATTTTCTGCGCGCGCTCCGCCAGCTTCCGGACCCCAGATTCACCTCTGTTCTCTTGACTGGCCTGGGGCTGACCATTGCCCTGCTGGTCGGGATCTACTGGCTCTTCGCGCTGATTGTCGGGTGGGCCATCCCCGAGACGCTGACGCTGCCATGGATCGGCGAAATCGGCGGTATTTCGACTGCCATCGGATGGGCAGCCGTTCCGGTGATGCTGGTCGCCTCGGCCTTTTTGATGATCCCCGTGGCCTCGGCCTTTACCGGCATTTTTCTGGATCGGATCGCGGAGGCGGTCGAGGACCGGCATTATCCGAACCTGCCGCCCGCCCGAACCGTGGGAATTGTCGAAGGGATAGCCGACGGGCTGAAATTCATGGCGGTCCTGGTCGCCGTGAACCTGCTGGCGCTGGCCGTCTATATTTTCTTTGCCCCGCTTGCGCCGTTCATTTTCTGGGGGGTCAACGGGTTTCTGCTTGGTCGTGAATATGCCCAGCTGGTGGCGCTGCGACGGCTCGACGCGGCGGGTGCCTCAGCGTTTCGCCGCCGCCACCGGGTGCAGATCTTTGCCGCAGGCGTATTGATGGTGGTGCCGCTGACGATCCCGGTGGTCAACCTGCTGGTTCCCATCCTGGGGGCCGCGACCTTTACCCATCTCTTTCACAGGCTTAACCCGACGGGCCGCCAAACCGGGTGAAGAGGTCGATATCATCCATGGTGATCCAGCCACTGAGGATAATCCCCACGGTCGCCGCCCACAATACCAGCGCAACCACAGTGGTCAGCAGGAACCGGCGTAAAAGCCGCGGGTTTTCGGGGGCCGATTCGAGGGTGCCTTTGACGGTTGTGCCGGCCTCACCCTGCGTGGTCAGGCGCAGCGGCAGGATGACGAAAAGCGTCATGAACCAGAAAACAGCAAACAGGACCAAAGCGGAAAAAGGGGCCATCAGATCTGCTCCAATTCAACCAGGGTGCCGGTGAAATCCTTGGGATGCAGGAACAAAACAGGTTTGCCATGTGCCCCAATCTTGGGTTCGCCGCTGCCCAGAACCCGCGCGCCGGTCGCCGTCAACCGGTCGCGCGCCGCCAGGATATCGTCAACCTCATAGCAGATATGGTGAATGCCGCCAGCAGGATTTTTCTCAAGGAACCCCGTGATCGGGCTGGCATCACCCAGAGGATACAAAAGCTCGATCTTGGTGTTGGGCAGATCGATGAACACGACCGTAACGCCGTGATCGGGCTCGTCCTGGGGCGGGTTCACATGCGCCCCCAACGTGTCGCGATATTGCGCGCTGGCGGCCTCCAGATCAGGCACCGCGATGGCCACATGATTGAGCCGTCCGATCATTGTCACATCCTTCGATTGCTTCGCCCCCCGCATATGCGCTGCCAACCGGGGGGATGACAAGTGGCGCGTCGCCGCGCCCGTTTACGAACTGTCAACCTTAAGCCTGTCTAATCGAGGGCAGAATCGCCTTGGGGGCTTTTGGACATGGACACCGACACACATCACACGGAACAGGAATTGCCGTTTTTTCATCCCAAACCGACTGCGACGCGCCCCCTTGCGGGGTTGACCATCCTGGCTGTCGAGGACAGCCATTTCGCATCCGAGGCGCTGCGCCTTTTATGCCTGCGTTCAGGCGCGCGGATCCGTCGCGCCGATTGCCTGGCCTCGGCGCATCGTCACCTGAAAACCTACCGGCCCTCGGTGGCAATCGTGGATCTTGGCCTGCCCGATGGCTCGGGCCTGTCATTGATCCGTGAAATGAACGGCACGGCACATCGCGTACCGGTGCTGTTGGCCACCTCGGGGGCCGAACGCCGGGCGGCGGCGCAATCGGCGCTGGCGGCCGGGGCGGATGGTTTTCTGCCGAAACCGGTCGACACGCTGAGCGCATTCCAGACCGAGATCCTGCGCCATTTGCCACGGGATATGCGCCCGCACGGGCCCCGCCCACTGGATGGCACGGTTCTGCAGCCCGATCAGTTGGCGCTGCGCGAAGATCTGGCCCACGCGCTGGAACTGCTTGAACAGGAGGCCCCGCCAATGGGATATCTGCGCCGCTTCCTTCTGGGTCTGGCACGTTCGGCCCATGACACGCGGCTGCTGGAAACCGCACATGCCTTGCCCGGCAAGCTGGCACAGGGCGAACGCGCCCGGCTCAGGGCGCTGATCCGCTCCAAAATGGCCGGGATGGCCGCGGTTTGAACCCGCTGAGATCGTGCCGCTGCCCCGACGGGCGGGACGGGCGGTTTGCGGCATCGCTCTGACTTGCCCCGCCTGGCTCGACCCTCCGCGCGCATCGACGCCTTCACGCGCCTCGGCACGGCCCCGAGGCTCAGCGCAACAGCCCGGGATCGGCACCCATGTCGAGCCCCGGAAAGATCTGATCCTCAAGCGTCGCCCGCCCGGTGCCGAACAGCCCGGCCAGTGCCCAGGCCGCATAGGCCCGCACATCGCGGGTCGGCATCAGGTCGCGCCGGTCAAAAAGGGCGGCCTCCTCCAACCCCGGCCAATCACCAAAGACCTGCCCGCCATTCAGCGCCCCACCCGCCATCACCAATGCCGACCCGGTGCCATGATCGGTGCCGCCGCTGCCATTTTCGCGCAAGGTGCGGCCAAATTCGGTCATCGCCATAACCGTGGTCCGCTCCCAATCGGTCCCCAACCCCGCGCGCAGCCGCAAGATCGCGGTCGACAGATGGCCGAGCGCGCGCCGGATCGACCTGCCCTGCCCGCGATGCGTATCCCAGCCGCCAAGCGAAAAACTGGCGACCCGCGCATCGGCGCGCAGCCGCTCGGCGGCGAAATCGGCGATCGCGGAAGTGGACCCGGCCCGATTTGCGTTGCGCGTCAACGCCTCCATCATGCCCTCTGCATCCTGCCGCCCCGCGCCGTCGCCATATAGCAGATCGGAATAAAACCGGGCATCGCCGTAAGCCGACTGAAACAGCGGATCGTCCCGATAGATCAGCGCCAAAAGATCCGAGGTCGCCGGCGACAGCGACAGCCGCGAGGCCGGCGACCAAGACACCGACGGGGCCGCGCCGCGCAGAATAAGCGCCTCCTGCCGCCCCACCGCCAGCGCGGTTTCGCCAGCCGCGCCGGGCCGGGTCTGCAAGAACCGGTTCAACCAGCCATCCGCATGGGCCTGGCCCTCGGTGCCCGCCTGGGTCCCGGCCTCCAGCAGATCCTGCCCGTCGAAATGGCTGCGCGCGTTGCGATAGGGGGTCGACACGGCATGGGCAAATCCAAGTTCGCCCGCCTGCCAGAGCGGCCAGAGATCCCGCAGGCCGGGATGCAGCGCAAAGAACCCGTCCAGATCAAGCGCACCAGAGGCCGGCCCGACCCCGAACCCCGGACGCGCGGGCCCAAGCGCCCGATCGCCATAAGGCTGCACCACATCGAGCCCGTCCATCGCGCCGCGCAGGATGATCACCACCAGGCGGTTCTCGCTCGGCACCGAGGCCAGCGCCAGCGGCGTGAAAAGCGGACTGGCTGCTGCCGAACAGCCCAGAGCGGCGGAGCGCAACATCAATTCTCGGCGGGTCAACGGGGCCATGTCAGCTCCTCATGAACTCGGGCGAGGCCAGGATGATCCCGACCCCTTCGGCGCGGCTTTCGGCGCGCGCGGCGGCCCATTGCAGGGGCTCGCTGGCCGCATCTGCCAGGCAGTCGGCAACAAATTCGCGCGGATCGGGCAGACGGCGCCGCATCCGCGACGGCACCGCCATGGCCCATCCGACCCGCGCCGCCAGGGCCTGCGGATGGATCCATTCCGGGTCGTCGTCAAAGAAACCGTCCGGCCCCCCGGCCCCCTGCCAGCGCTGCCCCATCGCGACCATCGGCATATGCGCCCATTGGGTGATCTCGCGACGCGGGGCCCGGGCGATGCGGTCAGAAATCACGCCAAGCGCGCGCAGGGCCGAGACAACAAAGTGAAACGGGCGCTTGATCCGCCCCGGGCCCGGCACCCACGCCGCGTCATGCGCCAGCATCGCCCGCATCACCGCCGCCAGATCGCCGCGCGATTGCAGATAGGTCGCGCTCATGGCGTCGATCAGGCCCGCATCGGGTGTGTCCGACAGGAAATAATCGGCCAGCTTGGTACAGAGATGGCGGGCCGTCTGCGGGTGCAGCGCCAGATCCTGCAAGGCCGCGCGCACGTCGTCCAGCGATGCCGGATCGGCCCCGCCATAGCTGGTGCCCAACACCTCTTCGGGCCCCGGTTCGGCATTGCCCGGGCGAAACACCATCTCGCGACCGCGCCGCAGCCCGATACCTGTCAACAGCTCGGCCATCTGGCGGACATCGCGCTGCGTGTAGCCGGAGTTGACCCCGAGCGTGTGCAGTTCCAGCAACTCACGCGCCAGGTTTTCGTTCAGGCCACGCCCGCTGTTCAATCCGTTGCGCGAATTTGGCCCGATCGAACGCTCCTGATCGAGGTAGAGGATCATCACCGGATGCAGGATCGCGGCCTCCAGCATGTTACCGAACCGGCCCGCCACATGCGGGCGGATGGCCTCCTCGACATAGGCCGTGATCGAGCCCCGCATGACCGCGCGCTGGCCTGCCGTGGTGAAGTGATCGGCCCAGAACCAGGTCAGCCGTTCGCGCAACCCGTCCTCGGAGGCCACACCGCGCGCCAGCGATATGGCCAGTTGCCGGGACTCGGCCTCGCGCATGATCCGGCGCGCGGCGGCCTGGCGCTCGGCCTCATCATCGGCCCCGCGCGCGGCCCGCAATTCCGCCAGATAGGTCTGCGCCGCACCCGCGCGGGTTGCGAAATCTTCCAAAGGGTAGCTCTGCGCCATCCGGTCAGGGCCGGTCAGGCGGTCGATCAGCGTATCGGGGTCGGGCACCGGCCGGCCCGGGCGTAATCCGGTACCGAACCGTATCTGGGCAAGGGTCGCGCGGCTGGTCATTGGGCGTAATCCGGGCGGGGCAGCTCTGCCGCCACCCTACCGCGACTTCGCGCCCGTCCCGAAATGAAATCTCCGCCCTGCCCCTAATCCTGCGGGATGACGCGCAGGCCCAGCTCCATCAACTGATCGGCCATGGGCTCGGATGGGGCATCCATCATCAGATCCTCGGCGCGCTGGTTCATCGGAAAGAGGATGACCTCGCGGATATTGGCCTCATCGGCCAAGAGCATCACGATCCGGTCGATCCCGGCGGCACAGCCGCCATGCGGCGGCGCGCCATAGGTGAAGGCATTGACCATGCCGCCAAAGCGCTTACGCACTTCCTCTTCGCCATAGCCCGCCAGCTCGAACGCCTTGAACATGATCTCGGGCTGGTGGTTCCGGATCGCGCCCGAAACCAGCTCATAGCCATTGCAGGCCAGATCGTACTGATATCCCAGAACCTCCAGCGGATCGCCCTCCAGCGCGGCGGCACCGCCCTGCGGCATCGAAAACGGGTTGTGGCTGAAATCGATCCGGCCGGTTTCCACATCGGCCTCGTACATCGGGAAATCGACGATCCAGGCAAAGGCAAAGCGGTTCTGCTCGGTCAGGCCCAGCTCATCGCCGATCACCACACGGGCGCGGCCCGCCACGGCCTCGAAAACCGAGGGCTTGCCGCCCAGGAAAAACGCCGCGTCGCCCTTGCCAAGGCCCAGTTGCAGGCGAATGGCCTCGGTGCGTTCGGGGCCGATGTTTTTGGCCAGCGGCCCGGCCGCCTCCATGCCGTTTTCGCCCTCGCGCCAGAAGATATACCCCATCCCCGGCAGGCCCTGTTCCTGCGCGAACTTGTTCATCCGGTCACAGAATTTGCGGCTGCCGCCACCATGGGCGGGAATGGCGCGGATCTCGGTGCCCTCATGTTCCAGCAGCCTGGCAAAGATGGCAAAGCCCGAGCCGCGGAAATGCTCCGACACATCCTGCATCTTGATCGGGTTGCGCAGGTCGGGCTTGTCGGTGCCATACCAGCGCGCCGCATCCTTGTAGGAGATCTGCGGCCAGAGTTTATCGACCTTATGGCCGCCGCCGAATTCCTCGAAAATCCCCTCGATCACCGGCTGGATGGTGTCGAACACATCCTGTTGCTCGACAAAGCTCATCTCCAGGTCGAGCTGGTAGAAATCGGTGGGCGAGCGGTCGGCGCGCGGGTCCTCGTCGCGGAAACAGGGCGCGATCTGGAAATATTTGTCAAAGCCCGAGACCATCAAAAGCTGCTTGAACTGCTGCGGGGCCTGCGGCAGGGCATAGAACCTGCCCGGATGCAGGCGGCTCGGCACCAGGAAATCGCGCGCCCCCTCGGGGCTGGAGGCGGTGATAATGGGCGTCTGGAACTCGTTGAACTCCTTGTCCCACATGCGTTGCCGGATCGAGCGGACCACATCCGAGCGCAGCTTCATATTGGCCTGCATCTTTTCGCGCCTGAGATCGAGGAACCGATAGCGCAGCCGCGTTTCTTCGGGGTATTCCTGATCGCCGAACACCATCAGCGGCAATTCTTCGGATGCGCCAAGTATCTCCAGATCGCGGGCGAACACCTCGATCTCGCCGGTGGACAGGGAAGGGTTGACCAGCGCGCCATCGCGCGCCAGCACAGTGCCGTCGATGCGGATGCACCATTCCGACCGGACCTTTTCCAGTGCCGCAAAGACCGGGCTGTCGGCATCGGCGATCACCTGGGTGATGCCGTAATGGTCGCGCAGATCGATGAACAAGACCCCGCCATGGTCGCGCACCCGATGCACCCAGCCCGACAGGCGCACGGTTTCGCCAACGTTATCCTTGGTCAGTTCGGCGCAAGTCTGGCTGCGATAGGCGTGCATGGGGCGGTCCCTTCGGGGCTTGGTTTATCACCGCGCCGATACACCTTTTCGGGGCCGGGAAGTCAAGGCACCAGAGACAGGCCGGGCCGCCCGCCCGGCCCCTGCCTGCGGCTAAGGCTTGAAATTGCCGCGCGATTCGGCACTCTGGCAGAAGAAAAAGAGCCGTTACGCAAGGGGATAGAAAGGAGACGGGGGCAATGTGGGAGCATCTTTTCGATCATATGATGCGTGGCTTTGTCAGCCATGGGCAGCTTGATGTCACCTATGCCGACGGCCGGACGCGCCACTATGCGGGTGCGCCCGGGCCGGCGGTCGCGATACAGCTTCACAGCCGCGACCTGCTCCGCAAGCTGGTTCTGACCACCGATATGGCCCTGGGCGAGGCCTATACGAGCGGCGATCTCACGGTCGCGGGCGACGATCTGCGCGGCTTTTTTGCGTTTCTGGCGATGAATGTCGACGGCTCGGATCATCTGTGGTGGCGGCGCGCGACCGGGCGGCTGCGTCAGACGCGGCGCCGATTCGACCAATGGAACCCGATCCATCGCGCCCGCGCCAACGTGGCGCATCATTATGATCTCTCGGCGCGGCTCTATGATCTCTTCCTGGATGAGGACCGGCAATATTCCTGCGCCTATTTCGATCGCCCCGATGCCACGCTGGAGCAGGCACAAACCGCGAAAAAGGCGCATATCGCCAAAAAGCTGCGGCTCGAACCGGGCATGCGTGTGTTCGAGATCGGCTGCGGCTGGGGCGGGCTGGCGCTGAGCCTGGCGCGCGATTACGGGGTCGAGGTTCTGGGGGTGACGCTGTCGAGCGAACAACATGGCTGGGCCACCGAACGCGCCCGCGCCGAAGGGCTGGAGGGTCAGGTCCGCTTTGAGCTGAAGGATTACCGCGCCGTCACCGGGCAGTTTGACCGCATCGTGTCGGTGGGCATGTTCGAACATGTCGGCGTGCCGCATTACCGCGAATATTTCGACACCGTGCGCGACCGGCTGACCGAAACCGGCGTGGCGTTGATCCATACGATCGGGCGCGCCGCGCCGCCGGGCACCACCAGCCCCTGGATCACCAAATACATCTTTCCCGGCGGTTATGTCCCGGCCCTGTCCGAGATCAGCGCTGCTGTCGAAAAATCCCGGCTCTACCAGACCGATATCGAGGTTTGGCGGCTGCATTACGCCGAAACGCTGAAACACTGGCTGGAGCGGTTCGAGGCGCAATCAGACGCGGCCGCCGCGCTTTATGACGACCGCTTCGTGCGCATGTGGCGCTATTACCTGGCCGCCAGCGAAATGACCTTTCGCCATGGCCGCCAATGCGTGTTCCAGGTGCAACTGGCGCGCCAACAGGAAGCGGTGCCGCTGACCCGCGCCTATATGGCCGAATAGCGCCCGGCACCCGGCACCATGACGGCCCTGATCTCGCCACGCAACGCATTGCCCAGATGCAGGGCGGCGGCATTGTCCAGCATCTCGGGCGTCACCACCGCCTCCTCGATGGTCCCTTGTGCCAACAATTCGGCCCGCAAAATCCCCGGCAGGCAGCCCGAGCTCAGGGGCGGCGTCACCCGCCGCCCATTGGCACAGGTGACAAAGAGATTGGTAATGGTGCCCTCGCAGATCTCATCGCGCTCATTCAGAAACAGGACCTCATCAATGCCATCGGGCAGATGGTTGCGGGCCCGGTCATAGAGGTCGCGTTCGGTGGTTTTGTGGCGCAACCAGAAATCCGAGGCGCTGAGCCGCACGCCGGCAAGCCCCACCCGCCACGGGCGATCGGACGCGTCGGGCATATAGGACCAGGTCAGATCGGCCACCCCGTCGCGGCCCAGCATCAGACGGCAGCGCAAAGGCCGCGCACCCGACAGGCTGGCGATCAGCGCCGCGATATGGGTGTGATCGACCGGATAGCCGAACAGCGCGGCCGAGGCCGAAAGCCGCGCCAGATGCGCCTCCAGCCGGGCAACGCCGCGCCCGGGCACCCAGCCAAAGGTCTCGATCAGGCGGGTTCCGGGTGGAATCGGGTCAGAAAACGGGCCTTCCACAACGCCTCCTCATACTCTGACGGGGCAGTGCTGTCCCAGACCACGCCACCCCCAACATTTACAACACTACGCCCCGATTTTTCGCGCAAAACCGTGCGGATAGCAACATTGAACGACGCCCGCCCGTCCGGGGCCGCCCAGCCGATCGATCCGCAATAGATCTCGCGCGGCCAGGGTTCCAGATCGCGGATCACCTGCATGGCGCGCAGTTTCGGCGCGCCGGTCACCGATCCGCAGGGAAAAAGCGCGCGCAGAATATCCGACAGCGTGATCCCGGGGGTCAGCATCCCCTCGATCTCGGAGACCATCTGATGCACGGTGGCATAGGTCTCGATCTTGAACAGCTCGGGCACCTTCACCGATCCGGGCTGGCAGACGCGCGAGATATCGTTGCGCAACAGATCGACGATCATCAGGTTCTCGGCCTGGTTTTTCTCATCGCCCGCCAGGCCGTCGCGCGCGGCCATATCGGCCAGCGGGTCGTCATGGCGGGGGGCGGTGCCCTTCATCGGCCGGGTCCGGATGCGCCCGCCCGCATCGGTCTGGAAAAACAATTCCGGGCTGCGCGACAGGATATCGGGGCCGCCCGGCTGTTCGATCAGCACGCCATGGCCCACCGGCTGATGCGCCATCAGCATCTGATAAAGCGCCGCCGCGCTGGAGCCGGGTAAATCCAGATCAATCGGAAAGGTCAGGTTGGCCTGATAAAGATCGCCTGCCCCGATCAATGCGTGCAACGCCTCAAAGGCCGCGTCATAGCGGCCTCGCGTCCATCTGGGCGCGACATGCTCAGGGCGAAGGGCGGTGGCAGGGGGCGGGGCCGCCGTACCCGGCGCGTCGAACACCCCGAACGAGATCAGGGGCAATCGCCGGTTCGCGGGCATCAAGGGGGCCAGCCGCGGTTCCAGCGCGTAGCCCAGCTCATAGCTTGCGTAGCCGGCCAGCCAATGCCCCTCGGCGCGGGCCGCATCCAGCGCGGCCAATGCCGCCGGCACGGCGCCCGCATCCTGCGCCACGATCATCGCGCGCGGCCCTTCGAACCGGGCGGGCGCGCCATCGGGCCCCTGATCAAACGTCATGCGCATTGGGTAAACGGCCCCTGGCCCCGGTGATTCCATTGGCCGGTCTCTAGCGTGTTTTGCCCCGCGCCAACAACAATGGATGCCCGCCAGCGTCAGATTCCTGCCCGCCCCCCCTTGCGCCGCCCCGCGTAATCCCTAAAACGCAGAAGAATTTGCGCGCGGGGTCTCGCGCGTCCACCTGTCTGCCGCCGGGGATGCCAAGATGCCGAAAAGAACCGATATCCACTCCATCATGATCATCGGTGCCGGGCCCATCGTCATCGGACAGGCCTGCGAGTTCGACTATTCCGGGGCCCAGGCCTGCAAGGCGCTGCGCGAGGAAGGCTACCGGGTCATCCTGGTCAATTCCAACCCGGCCACCATCATGACCGATCCGGGCCTGGCCGACGCCACCTATATCGAACCGATCACGCCCGAGATCGTGGCCAAGATCATCGAAAAGGAACGCCCCGACGCGCTGTTGCCCACGATGGGCGGCCAGACCGGGCTGAATACCAGCCTCGCGCTGGAAGAAATGGGCGTGCTGGACAAATTCGGCGTCGAGATGATCGGGGCCAAGCGCGACGCCATCGAAATGGCCGAGGACCGCAAGCTCTTCCGCGAGGCGATGGACCGGTTGGGCATTGAAAACCCGAAGGCCACCATCGTCACCGCGCCGAAGCTGGAGACCGGCAAATCCGATCTCGATGCCGGTGTGCAGATCGCGCTCGATGCACTTGAGGATATCGGCCTGCCCGCCATCATCCGCCCCGCCTTTACGCTTGGCGGCACGGGCGGCGGCGTGGCCTATAACCGCGAGGATTACATCCATTTCTGCCGCTCCGGCATGGATGCCTCGCCGGTGGGCCAGATCCTGGTCGATGAATCGCTGCTCGGCTGGAAAGAATTCGAGATGGAGGTGGTGCGCGACACCGCCGACAATGCCATTATCGTCTGTTCCATCGAAAACGTCGATCCGATGGGGGTCCATACCGGCGATTCGATCACCGTGGCCCCGGCGCTGACGCTGACCGACAAGGAATACCAGATCATGCGCAACGGCTCGATCGCCGTTCTGCGCGAGATCGGGGTCGAGACCGGCGGCTCCAACGTGCAATGGGCCATCAACCCAGACGATGGCCGCATGGTGGTGATCGAGATGAACCCGCGCGTTTCCCGCTCCTCGGCGCTGGCCTCCAAGGCCACCGGTTTCCCGATTGCCAAGATCGCGGCCAAACTGGCGGTGGGCTATACGCTGGATGAATTGGACAATGACATCACCAAGGTGACGCCGGCCTCGTTCGAGCCCACCATCGATTATGTCGTCACCAAGATCCCGCGCTTTGCCTTTGAAAAATTCCCCGGCGCGCAGCCGCACCTGACCACGGCGATGAAATCGGTGGGCGAGGCGATGGCCATCGGCCGCACCATCCACGAATCCCTGCAAAAGGCGCTGGCCTCGATGGAAACCGGCCTCACCGGTTTCGATGAAGTCGCCATCCCCGGTGCCCCCGACAAGGCCGCCATTTCCAAGGCGCTCAGCGAACAGACCCCCGACCGCATCCGCGTCATCGCGCAGGCCATGCGCGAGGGGCTGTCCAATGACGAGATCCAGGCCATCACCGCCTTTGACCCGTGGTTCCTGGCCCGCATCCGCGAGATCGTCGAGACCGAAGAGGGCATTCGCCGCGACGGCCTGCCGGTGACCGAAGAGGGCCTGCGCGGGCTCAAGATGATGGGCTTCACCGATGCCCGCCTGGCCAAACTGACCGGCCGGGACGAGGCCAATATCCGCCGCGCCCGGATCAACCTGGGCGTGGTCGCGCAATTCAAGCGGATCGACACCTGTGCCGCCGAATTCGAGGCGCAGACGCCTTACATGTATTCAACCTATGAACACAGCGTCATGGGTGAAGCGGAATGTGAAGCCCGCCCCTCAACCGCCCGGAAAGTCGTCATTTTGGGCGGCGGACCCAACCGGATCGGCCAGGGCATCGAATTTGACTATTGCTGCTGTCATGCCTGTTTCGCCCTGACCGATGCCGGGTTCGAAACCATCATGATCAACTGCAACCCCGAAACCGTCAGCACCGATTACGACACTTCCGACCGGCTCTATTTCGAACCGCTCACCTTTGAACATGTGATGGAGATCCTGCGGGTCGAGCAGGAAAACGGCACCCTGCACGGCGTCATCGTGCAATTCGGCGGCCAGACGCCGCTGAAACTGGCCAATGCGCTGCACGATGCCGGCATTCCGATCCTGGGCACCTCGCCCGACGCCATCGATCTCGCCGAAGACCGCGAGCGCTTCCAGGATCTGGTCAACAAGCTGGACCTGAAACAGCCCAGAAACGCCATCGCCTCGACCGATGATCAGGCCCGCGAAGCGGCCGAAAAACTGGGCTATCCGCTGGTCATCCGGCCCTCCTACGTGCTTGGCGGGCGCGCCATGGAGATCGTGCGCGATACCGCCCAGCTGGAACGCTACATCTCCGAGGCCGTGGTGGTCTCGGGCGACAGCCCCGTTCTGCTCGACAGCTATCTCGATGGCGCGACTGAACTGGATGTCGACGCGCTCTGCGATGGCACCAATGTGCATATCGCGGGCATCATGCAGCATATCGAGGAGGCGGGCGTGCATTCCGGCGACAGCGCCTGTTCGCTGCCGCCCTATTCGCTGTCGCGCGATGTCATCGCCCGGATCGAGGAACAGACCCACGCGCTGGCGCTGGCGCTCAATGTCGTGGGCCTGATGAACGTCCAATTCGCGGTCAAGGACGATGAGATCTACCTGATCGAGGTCAACCCCCGCGCCTCGCGCACCGTGCCTTTCGTCGCCAAGGCCACCGATTCCGCCATCGCCTCGATCGCCGCGCGCCTGATGGCCGGTGCGCCGCTCACCACCTTCCCCCATCGCGGCCCCTACCCCGCCGATGCCAAGCCCGGCACCCTGCCGATGGCCGACCCGATGACCCTGGCCGATCCCGCGATGCCGTGGTTTTCGGTGAAAGAGGCGGTGCTGCCATTTGCCCGTTTCCCCGGCGTCGATACCATTCTTGGCCCCGAAATGCGCTCCACCGGTGAGGTGATGGGCTGGGACGTGTCCTTCCCCCGCGCCTTCCTCAAGGCCCAGATGGGGGCCGGAACCGTGCTGCCCGAAACCGGCCTGGTCTTTATCTCGATCCGCGATGCCGACAAGACGCCGCTGATGCTGGAGGCCGCAAAAATCCTTGTGGATCTGGGCTTTAGCCTGGTGGCCACGCGGGGCTCAGCCGCCTGGCTCACCGGTCACGGGCTCGCTTGCGATGTGGTCAACAAGGTCTATGAAGGCCGCCCCGACATTGTCGACATGCTGAAGGACAACCGGGTGGCGATGGTGCTGAACACCACCGAGGGCGCGCAGGCGGTTGAGGACAGCCGCGAAATCCGCTCGGTCGCGCTCTATGACAAGATCCCCTATTTCACCACCGCCGCCGGGGCCCATGCCGCGGCGCTCGCCATCCGCGCCGCCCGCGCCGGTGATATCGGGGTCCAGAGCCTGCAGGCGGGTCCGGCGGCGTAAACGCCGCCCCCCCGATAACGTAGGGCGGGGTTTCACCCCGCCATCAAACCATCAAAATCAAAAACGCGCTCTGGGAGGGCACGCCCCCTCCCAAGTCGCGAGCCATTAACGTCAAACACGCGGTGCGGGCCTGTTCGTCCGTCCGGCCAATGTCGGAAGTGCGGGACGAAGCTGCCGTTAGCCGGCCGGAGCTAGGCACGGGTTAAGTTTAAAACAAAGCCCTGTTCCCCTAATCAAGCCTTCGACGCCGACGGAGCTGCTCCAAGCGACTTCCGTCAGTTCAGGTGTGCCCGATACTTTCAAGGAATTTACGATCCCTTTGTGGTAAAAGTCGAAATCCGACAGCTCAATCTGATGAATTCTGGTGAATTCCATCGTAACCACGGCATGTTTATCGGTTACAAAATAACCATTGGCGTCAACGATGTCGGTTGTGTTCCACGAATGAATACTCAACGAACTGGTCTGGCCCTGGACAAGACTGATGCCAACGATCTCGCCATCGTGAAAACTCGGAAAGGATCCGAACCAATCCACAACGGATTTACCACCAGCGAGGTCGAGGATCAGTCTGTCAGTATTCATGACTTTGGATCGGACGTCCTAAGATGAAGATTTCCCTGCAACTTAACCGTCTCTGCGGGGCTACAACACTAGAAATTTGGCCTCAAACCCGTCACTCCCCACCCCCCTCCGCCCGCCGCCGCCTCTTCTCTGCCATCTTCTCCTGCATCCGGTCGTTATACCCCCATTCCGGGCGCTCATCCGGCCCGACCATCTCCTGTTCGCGGAACCGGTCCAGGGTGTCGTCGCCCTCCAGTATCCCCATCAGCTTGGCATGCATGAAGGCGCGCAGCACCTGGTTGATGCGCGGCTGGTATCCCGGCCCCATCGAGCGGAAGAATTTCAGCACGTCCCGATCCAGCCGGATGGTGATCCGGTCCGTCGCGTGGTCGCGCTCGGCGCTGATCCGGTGCCATTCGCGCGGGATGCGGCCCTTGACGGCGATGCGGTTCTGCAAATCCCATTCCAGCCGCGTCATGGCGTCGAACAGGTAGTGGTGATGCTGGCGGCGCGTGGCCGACAACGGTTTGTCCTCTATTGGCATCTCTGCCCCCTCATGTCGGGAAATCAGAGAGCAGTCTGGCGCAATTTTCTTAAAATTGGATTGAGCACAGGTGTATGTACAGGGTGTGTACAGGGTGTGTACGGGATGTGACGCCGCCGTTTCAGCGCCCCTTCCAGACCGGATCGCGTTTTTCGGCAAAGGCGCGCGCGCCTTCCATCTGATCCTCGGAGCGGTAGAGCTTTTCGACCGTTTCAAACTGACTGCGGGTGATCCGGTTCATCGCGTCCTGGAAATTCATATCCTCCGCCTCGCGCACGATCTCCTTGATCGCGGCATAGACAAGCGGTGGGCCCGAGGCCAGAAGATCGGCCATTTCCCGTGCTTTTTCAAGCAATTGCCCGCCGGGGTGGATATGGTTGATCATGCCCCAGCGATAGGCTTCCTCGGCATCGATCCAGCGCCCGGTAAAGAGCATCTCCATCGCGATATGATAGGGAATGCGCTTGGGCAGCTTGACGCTGGCCGCATCCGCAACGGTGCCCGAGCGGATCTCGGGCAGGGCGAAACTGGCGTGATCGGCGGCCAGAATGATATCGGCGCTGAGCGCCAGCTCCAGCCCGCCGCCACAACATATGCCATTCACCGCCGCGATCACCGGCTTATTTAGTGCGCGCAGCTCCTGCAAGCCGCCAAAACCGCCCTTGCCGTAATCGCCATCCACGGCATCGCCATCGGCGGCCGCCTTCAGATCCCAGCCGGGGCAAAAGAACTTCTCGCCCGCCCCGGTGACAATCGCCACGCGCAATTCGGGATCGTCGCGGAATTCGGTAAAGACCTCGCCCATGATCCGGCTGGTCGCCAGATCGATCGCATTGGCCTTGGGCCGGTCCAGCGTGACCTCCAGAACATGGCCGCGACGCTCTGTTTTTATTGGGTTTTCCATGCAGTCCTACTCCTTGCCCCTGATCAATGCATCCGCCGCGATGGCGGCATCGGGCGTGCAGATGAGAGGGTTGACCTCGACCTCCGCCACCCGGCCCTGATGCGCGATGACGTAATCCTGCACCGCCAGCACCGCGCTGACCACCGCCTTCATATCCGCGGGCCGCGCGCCGCGATAGCCTGTCAGCACTGGCCCGTATCTCAGCCGCATCAACGCGGCCTCGACCTCTGAACCGGTCACCGGCACCAGCATCGTCTCGCTGTCGGCCATCACCTCGGTCAGCACACCGCCCGCCGCAAGCGTCATCACATAGCCATGCGCCGGGTCCAGCATCACGCCCACCAACAATTCGGCGACGCCTCCGGTGACCATTTCTTCTATCAGAAATTCCTCGCCCGGCATGGCGGCTGCTGCGGCGCAAACAGCCGGCGCGCTGCTCAGGTTCAGCGCCACCGCGCCGGCTTCGGTCTTGTGGGCCAGCCCGATCCCCTTGACCACGACCGGAAAGCCCAGATCGGTTGCCGCCTCGGCAACATCGCCGGATTTTACATGGCAAAATTCCGGCACCCGCAGCCCGTATGGTGCCAGCGCGGATTTGGCGGCCTCCTCGGTTAAAATATCCGCGTTTTCAACAGGCTCCGGCAACAGGACCGGCGCGGCGGGGGCCGGCAGTTCCAGGGCTGCCGCCTCGATGGCGGCGATGGCGTCCGACAGCCCGCAAAGCGGCGTCACGCCTTGGGCGACCATCGCCTGGCAGATCGGTTCGGGCAGGGTTTCGGGCAGAGTCGCAACCAACGCCATCGGCACGCCCCGCGCCTTTTGGGTGGCCTTGGCGGCGCGCAAGACGGAATCCCAGTCATCCGAGCTGCACCGGTCGGCGCGGGGAAAATCCAGCACCAGACAGCCAAGCGCCAGATCGGGATCCATCAGGGCGCTGAAGGCGCGGGTCTGCGCCGCCTCATCGCCCCAGATATATGTGTGGTAATCCAAGGGGTTGGCGAGCGCGACTTTGGGGCCCAACGCGGCCCGCAGATCCGCTTTCTGGGCTGCGTTCAAGGCCGGGAATACAACGTCCCGTCCCTCGACGGCATCAGCCATCAGGCTCGCCTCACCGCCCGAGCAGGAGGCCGAGGCGATCCGGTTTGACGCCAGCGGCCCGGCAACATGCAAGAGTTTCAGCGCCTCCAGCATCCCGGTCAGAGATCCCACCTGCGCCACCCCAAGCCGGGCCAGGAACGCCCGCGCGCCCGCGTCGCTGCCGGCAAGCGATGCAGTATGCGAAATCGTCGCGGCGCGCGCCTGTTCCGAGCGGCCCGCCTTGATCGCGACAATACGTTTGCCAAGGTTCCGCGCGGTCGCTGCCAAAGCCTCGAACGCGCGCAGATCGCCAATGCCCTCGATATGCAAGCCAAGCACCGTCACGCGCGGGTCGCGCAACAAGCTCTGCCCGATCTCCGCCATCCCGGTCTGGGCCTGATTTCCCACCGTCACGATGAGGGCAATCGGCAGACCGCGCGTCTGCATGGTCAGGTTAATGGCGATGTTGGAGCTTTGCGTCAGGATCGCCACACCGCGATCAACGCGGGTGCCGCCATGCTGATCGGGCCACAAAAGCGCACCGTCGAGATAGTTGATGAAGCCATAGCAATTCGGCCCCAGTATCGGCATCCCGCCCGCGGCATCCAGCAGCGCGGCCTGCAGCTCCACCCCATCAGCCATTTCCTCGCGCGCCTCGGAAAAGCCGGAGGCAAAGCAGACCGCGCCGCCCGCCCCCATTGCGGATAACAGCCGCACCGCTTCGATCGTGATTTCCCGGTTTACCCCGATGAAACAGGCATCGGGCGCGGCGGGCAGATCTTCCAGCCGGGCAAAGGCCGACACCCCGCCAATGCTGTCGCGCCTGGGATGGACCGGCCAGACCGGCCCGTCAAACCCCATCTCGCGACAGCGCAGCACCACGTTTTCACACCAGGCCCCGCCGCCGATCACCGCGATGGAACGGGGCCGAAACAGCCGCTCCATCTCAGGCCCCCAGAGGCCGCAGCAGCTCGCGGCTGATGATGTGGCGCTGGATCTCGCTGGTGCCGTCCCAGATGCGTTCGACGCGGGCGTCACGCCAAAACCGCTCGATCGGGAAATCATCCATCAACCCCATGCCGCCATAGATCTGCAGGGTGGCATCGGTGACGCGGGCCAGCATCTCGGTGGCATAAAGCTTGGCCGAGGCAATCTCCCGGTTCGCGGGCAGCCCCTGATCCAGCCGCCAGGCCGCCGTCAACGTCAGCAAATCGGCCGCGTCAATCTCCGTAATCATATCAGCCAGTTGAAAGCTCACGCCCTGGAATTTCCCGATCGGCTGACCGAACTGTTCGCGTTCAGCGGCGTAGTGCAGCGCATAGTCAAACACCCGCCGCGCCCGCCCGACGCTGTTGGTGGCGACCGTGATCCGGGTGGCATAGAGCCACTCGTTCATCACCGCGAAGCCACCATCAACCGCGCCCAGAACCTGCGCATCGGGCAGGCGGCAATCGTCAAATTCCAACACCATGTTTTTGTAGCCGCGATGGCTGACCGAGCGGTATCCGTCGCGAATGGTGAACCCCGGCGTGCCGCGATCGACCAGAAAAGTAGTGATGCGCTTTTTAGGCCCGCGCGGGGTCTGATCCTCGCCGGTGGCCACAAAGACGATGATGAAATCGGCATGATCCGCACCCGAGATGAAATGCTTGGTGCCATTGAGCACCCAGTCGCCGCCATCGCGCACCGCGCTGCATTTCATGCCGCGAACATCCGACCCGGCTCCGGGTTCGGTCATGGCCAGCGCATCCATCCGTTCGCCGCGCACCGCCGGCAGCAAATAGCGTTCGCGCTGATCGCCCTCACAGGCCATCAGGATGTTTTGCGGCCGGCCAAAGAAATGCGTCAGCGCCATGGATCCGCGCCCCAATTCGCGTTCCACCAGCGCAAAATCGACATGGCTCAGCCCTGCCCCGCCAACCTCTTCGGGAAAGTTGCAGGCATAAAACCCAAGCTCGATGGTTTTCTGTTTGATCCGGTCGGCAATCTCTGGCGGCACCGCGCCGCTGCGCTCGACCTCTGCCTCATGCGGATAGATTTCGTTTTCGACAAAGGACCGCACGGTTGACGCGATCATCTCCTGCTCATCGGTCAGTCCACAATGCATCTCGGCGCTCCCCATCGCTGAACCATTGGCAAAGCCTGCCTGTGGTTGCGTCCCCAGACCATGCAGGTTTAGAGTGTTTTCATGCAGAATTCGCAAAAATCATCGGCCTCGGCCCGGCAAATCGGGGTTCTGCTATTTGACGATTTCTCGAACCATTGCCTTGCCAATGCGGTCGAGCCACTGCGCGCGGCCAACACATTGTCGCGCAAGACCCTCTATCAATGGCAGTTTCTGACGGTGGACGGTGCCCCGGTGACATCCTCCAGCGGGCTGCCGGTGCTGCCCGAGGCGCAGGCCTCGGATCATCCCGGCGGTGACATGTTGTTGGTGCTGCCGAGCTACGGGCATCTGCGTCACAGCACAGCGGACACCGCGCGTGCCCTGCGCGCGGCGGCGCGTCGGTTTGATATGCTGGTGGGGCTTGATACCGGTAGTTGGCTGCTGGCGGCGGCGGGGCTGTTGGACGGCTATGCCGCCACCATCCACTGGGATGAGTTTGACGCCTTCGCCGAGACGTTTCCCCAGGTGTCAACCGATAGCGCCCGGTTCGTCATTGACCGAAATCGGGCCAGTTGCGGGGGCGCGATGACGGCGTTCGAGCTGCTGCAGGAGATCATCGGGCGTGCCAATGGCGCGGCGCTGCAACTAGAGATCGCTGCGCTTTTCATGCAGGGCGGACCGGCGCGCCCTGAGGCGCGGGGGCGCAGCAATCTGGTCGACATGGGCGTGGCCCTGATGCGTCAGAACCTGGAGGACCCGCTGAGCATTCCAGCGCTGGCGCGCAGGCTTGGCTGCACGCAACGCACGCTGGAGAGCCGGTTTCGGCAGCGTCTCAACGCCAGCCCGCGCAAGTTTTATCAACGGCTGCGATTGCAAGCCGCGCGACGGATGGTGACCGGGACCGACAGCAGCGTGGCCGAGATCGCCCTGCGCTGCGGCTATGCCGATGCCAGCGCGATGACCCGGGCTTACCGGTTGGAATTTGGCCACGCCCCCACCGTCACGCGCAGCGCGCATCAATTGGGGCGCGCTGTACCGATCGCGGGGGCCAATAGTTCATCATCAAAATAAGTGTGCTGCGCTCTGCCCCGGTTCTTCGACGCATAAAGCGCGATATCGGCGTCATTGAGCATCTGATCGGGACTGGGCAGCTCATATCGCGAAGCCAGCACCGAGCCCGCGCTGGCCGAAATGCGGCAGGATTGCCCGTCGAATGTGGTGGGTTCCTCCAGCCGCGCGATCAGGCGGTTGGCGATGGATTGCAGCAATTCAGGGTCGTCGCAATCACGAAACAGCAGCACGAATTCATCGCCGCCGACACGCGCCACGACATCGCCATTGCGAACCTCCTCGCGTAAAATATCGGCGACATGGGTCAACACATGGTCGCCCGCCGCATGGCCCAGCGTGTCATTAACCTCCTTGAAGAAATCAAGATCGAGATGCATGAGGCCAAAGCGCGCCATCGGCTCTTCGATCATGTCTTTCAAGGTTGCGTCCATCGCGCGGCGGTTTTGCAGACCGGTCAACGCGTCGGTCAGCGCCTGGGCTTCGGCGTTTTGGCGGGCCGATTGCAGCCGCGCGGTCAGACTGCGGGATTCGTGGGCAATGGCGGCGTTGGCTTCTCGCAGGTAAAGCAGGTCAACTGTCTGATCACAGGGCGAAAAATCATTCAGCGTCAGATCACAATCAGCAACGGCCCGGGCAAACGAGACGCCCAGCGACAAATTGATGAAGCCACCGCGCCCCCCCAGCATCGGCACCACGACACCGCGAAACAGCAGATCCGCGCGGCAGAACAGTGCAAGCCTGAGGCGCGTGCCCGCCAGCGCAAGGATCGCGTCCACGCTTTGCGCCGCCTGCGGGCGCCGCAAGTCAATGATATCGAACAGGGACTGGCCAATCAGTTGCTCTTCGCCCGCAATCTTGGCCAGTGTCGGGCCCACGCGCACCACCCGTTCGTCTGCGCCGAACCACAGATGCATCGGCATCAGGGTATCGAGCGCGCCACCCTCCAGGGCAAATTCGGCGGCCCCCGTCACGTCGACACCGCGCCAAGCGAGAATTGCCGCCCCGAGGCATGGGCCATGTCCAACAGCTCGATCTTGATCCGTTCGATGCCGCCAGCACTGCCGTCAAATTCGAGGATCGCCAACGCACCATAATCATCCGCCAACGCCCTGAGCGCGCCCAGAAACACCGCGCTTACCCCCGGCACCGGCCATTTCACCTCTAATACGAATGAATTGCGGTGCAGATGACAGATATGCAGGTCCGGCAGGTCCAGATCGGGCACCGCCAGCCCTGCGCGCCCGGCCAGATCGTCCAGCGACTGCAGAAAATCATAGAACGTATCGCCGCCAAACCGCAGCAGGCGGCGCAATGGTTCAAGGTTCGGGTGGGTCACCAGATAGGCACCGAGATCCTCCAGGAGCGACAGGTTATCCCTGTGCAGCACCGCCGCCGCCGCATCGATGGTGTCGCCGGTCAGGCGATCCTCGTAATGCAGCATCGATTCAAATCCTTCGAAGGGCAGGCCCGCCTGGCCCCGCACTTCATCCCAGATCTCCTTGCCGTAGGTATCGGTCAAAAACCCCTGCAAGGCGCGGTTTACCAAACCGTGCATCCTCAGGCTCCTGCAAATAATGTGCAGATCAGATAGCGCGCCAGAGGTTAAGAAACCGTTGCCCGAAGATCAGAAATCGGTGGGTGCCCCGCCTTCGGATTTGCGCCGGTCGACAAAGGCGCGCAGTTCCTCGCGGATGCCATCCTCCATCGGCGGGGCCTCGAATTCATTGATGATTTTCTTATAGATCTTGTTGGCCCGCTCGGCCGTCCATTCCCCGCCGGCCAGCTCCCAGGCCTCGAAATTGCTCCAATCGCTGACAAAGGGCGCGTAAAACGCATCCTGATAGCGCTCCTGGGTGTGCTGCACGCCAAAGAAATGCCCGCCCGGGCCAACCTCGCGGATCGCATCAAAGGCCAGATCCTCAGGCTCGGTCGACCACAGTTTCGGGTCGAAATAGCGCTGGATCATCTGCAAAACCTCGCAATCCATCACGAATTTTTCGGGGCTGGCGATCAGCCCGCCCTCCAGCCAACCGGCCGCGTGATAGATCATGTTGCCGCCCGCCTGCACCGCCGACCAGAGCGAATTGCAGGTCTCCCACATCGCCTGCCCGTCGGGCACATTGGCCGCGCAGACGCCGCTGGCACGCATTGGCAGCCCGTAAAACCGCGCCATCTGGCCGGTCATCTGGGTGGCGCGCATGTATTCGGGCGTACCGAACGCGGGCGCGCCGGTTTTCATGTCCACATTCGAGGTAAAGGTGCCGATGCCCACCGGGCATCCCGGCGACACGAATTGCAGCAGCGCGATCGCGGCCAGCCCCTCGGCCAGGCTCAGCGTTACCGCGCCCGACATCGTCACCGGGGCCATCGCACCGGCCAGGGTGAAGGGGGTGACCACCACCGCCTGCCGGGCGCGCGCCAGGATCATCGCGCCCTCCAGCATCGGGAAGTCATGCTGCAGCGGCGAGACCGAGTTGATATTGGTATACATGCGCGGCGTGGCCTCGAATTCCTCGGCCGTCAACCCGCCCGCGATGCGCACCATCTCCATCACATCCTCGACCCGCTCGCGGCCCAGGGAATAGGCATGCGCCACCTTGTCGGTCAGCGTCAGCTTTTCATAGAGGCACTCCAGGTGGCGCACCGAGGCATGGATATCGATCGGCTCCGGCGCATAACCGCCGGCAAAGTGGATGCAGTTGAAATACTGCGTCAGCTTGATGAACTCGCGGAACGTCTCGAAATCGCCGGACCGTTTGCCGCGATCCAGATCCCAGGCATTGGGCGGCGAGGACACGTTGCCGAACACCATATGATTGCCGCCAATGGTGATCTTCCGGTCGGGGTTGCGCGGCGTGACGGTGAACTGGCTGGGGGCCTGGCCCACCATTTCCATCACGAAATCCTCGTCCATCCGCACATTGGTGCCGTCGATCTTGCACCCCGCGCGCGCCAGATAGCCGCGCGCCTCTTCGTTCAGGAACTCGATACCGATATCGGACAGGATGCGCATCGCACCTTTGTGGATGGCCTGCACGCCTTCGGGGCGCAAAGGCTCGGTCGGGCGGTCGGGATTGACCGGGATGCGCCAGGGCATCTGATCGATCGCGGCGGTTCCGGCGCGGTCGGCATTTCCCTTACGGCCACCGGCACGACGGCGGCGGGGGGCGGCGGCGGCATCTGCGCTCATTCAATGGTCTCCCGAATGCATTTTGACGGCCACAATGGCGCTACCGCGCCCGACAGGGTTTTCAGATAGCGACCGATTGTGAACCCGTTTGCGTCGCTTTCGCCTTGGCATGTGCCGCCTGTAAGGCACCGCCGGGCGCAAGATGGGCGGGCAGCTCGCTGATGTCGGGCAGGACCAGATCGGCGGCATCGGCAAGCGTGTCGTGACCGGCCATACCGCTGAGCACGCCGATGGCCAGCATCCCCGCCGCGCGGCCGGCATGCATGTCATGCAAGCTGTCGCCGATCATCAGAACATCGCCGGGGCTCAACCCATAGTGATCGGCAAAGGCCCGGCACATACCGGGGCCTGGTTTGGCACCATGACCACTGTCAAAGCCCAGGACCGCATCGAAACAGTCCAGTATTCCGGCCTCAGCCAGATGCGCCTTGGCGGCATGTTCGGAATCGTTGGTCGCCACACCAAGGCGCAGCCCCATCGCGCGCAATTCGGTCAAAAGCGGGCGCAGCGCGATCACCGCGACCATCGGGGCCTGCGCCGCGGCACGGCTGATCCGGGTTTTCAGCGACGCCGCGTCGGTGCCCGCCAGCATTGGCAACAGCGCCGCCACCACATCCGCATCGGTGCCCGCGATCAGACAGCTGTCGGGCGCAAAGCCGCGCGTGTGCATGTCATATCCGACGCGCGCGCCCATCTGTGCGGCGCGGTCGTCATCGCCTTCGGCCAGATCCAGCAAAAGACCATGCGCAAAGCCCGACCAGCTACGCTCGAAATCAAAAAGCGTGCCATCCTTGTCGAACAATATTCCAGTGATCATCGCGCGTGCCCCCGATGCGAGTGTTTCCTGGCGCGACAGTGTCACGGCAGGCCCGCGCTGTCACCTGCCGCCCTTGACCCGCCACATCAAATATTGTCAATGTCAACCATGGACGGCGCACATATCAAATACAGCCTGCATGACAGCATCGGCTTTCACACCACCCTGGCCGCCCGGCTGGTTGAACGGCGGGTCGAGGATGGGCTGAAACGCTTTGGCCTGACCCGGATCGGATGGTGCATCCTGTTGGCGGTGGCTGAGGAAGGGGTGAAGAACCCCTCCGATATCGCCGCATTCGTCGGCATTGACCGCACCGCCACGTCGCGGGCGCTGCGGGCGCTTGAGGCCAAAGGCATGATCCGGCGCGCCATCGGTCAGACCGACCGGCGCATGACCGAAGTCTCGATGACCGATGAGGGTCTGGCCCGGATGATGCAGGCCCTGCCCGTCTGCGTCGAAAACATGGCCCATTTCAACGCCAAGCTCAGCCAGGCCGAGCAAGACGATCTTAAGGGTCTTCTGAAAAAGCTTTATTCGGGCGAACGCGAGGCGATCGGCGAATAATCGCCAGATGGCTCAGGTCCAATGTGTCAGGGCCCCGCCGGGCAACGATTGGCGGGCGGCGAAAAGTGCCTCATAGGGCAACGCCAGATGATCGCAGCAGGCCATGACCCAGGCATCGTCCATCATCAGAAAATCCAGCACCGACAATTGCATAGAGGGCTCGGATGCCTGCGCATGCAGGTCCGCGATCTCGGCCCCGGTGCTGCCTAGGAAAACCGGCAGCAGCTCCTCGTTGGCGACCAACCAGGCCATGGCATTCAAGGCGATTTCGCCCGCTTGATCCACAGTCATGCGACGTCCCGATCCACCTGATTAAAGGCTTTGTTAACCTTTCCGTATCATGGATGAACAAAGCCCAGAGTTAAACCAGCGGCGGAGCATTCGATGACAGGGCGCATTCTAGTTGTGGACGATGTGGCCACCAATCGCATCGTCATGAAAGTGAAGCTGGCGGCGGCCTGCTACAGCGTGCTGCAGGCCGATTGCGGTGCGGCCGCTCTCAGGATCGCGAAATCCGAGCAGCCCGACCTGATCCTTCTGGATGTGCTGATGCCCGATATGAGCGGTGTCGCGGTCTGCGAGGAACTGAAGGCCGACCCCGCCACCGCCGATATTCCGGTCATCCTGATCACCGCGCTGGCCGATCAGGACAGCAAGATGCAAGGCCTGCAACGCGGGGCCGATGATTATCTGACCAAACCGGTCGATGAGGTGACGCTGCTGGCCCGTGTCCGCTCGCTGTTGCGCGCCCATGAGATCCAGCGCGAGTTGCGCCTGCGTGAGGAAAGCTGCGCCGCCTATGGGTTTGCCGAACCGGTGGCCGGGTTCGTGACGGCCGGCAAGGTGGCGCTGGTGGCCCCAGACGCGGCCAGGGGCGTGTCGTGGAAACACGCGCTGGATGCGCAGGGCACACGCGGCCTGAAGATCCTGCCGCGCGAACAGGCGCTATCGGGGCACGGTGCCGACGCCACCCCCGATGTCTATGTGATATCGGCCGATCTGGGGGCCTATAATGAGGGGCTGCGGCTCTTGTCGGATCTGCGGTCGCGGCCGGCGTCACGCCATTCGGCAGCGGTGATGATCCTGCCCAAGGATGACGCCGAACGCGGCGCGGTGGCGCTGGACCTGGGGGCAGGTGACATCCTGTATGAGCCGTTCGACCCGGCCGAGTTGGCGGTCAGGATCAAGACCCAGCTCAGGCGCAAACGCGAATCCGACCGGCTGCGCGCCACGGTCGAGGCCGGGCTGGAGCTGGCGGTGACCGACAGCCTGACCGGCCTTCATAACCGGCGCTACGCGCTTGGGCAGCTGGCGCGTCTGCTGGCCGATCCCGGGCATGGCCTTGCGGTGATGATGCTGGATCTCGACCATTTCAAGGCGGTGAATGACCGCTTTGGCCATGCCGCGGGTGACCGCGTGCTGGCCACCGTCGCCAAGCGGCTGCGCCATGAATTGCGCGGCCGCGACCTGGTGGCCCGGCTGGGCGGTGAGGAATTTCTGGTCGCACTGCCCGATACCGACCCCGACCATGCGCTGCAATGCGCCGAACGTCTGCGCCGGGCCGTCGGCGGGCAGGCCATCACAATTCCGGGGCTGGACCAGCCGGTGACCGTCACGATGAGCGTCGGCATCGCACTTGGCCAGGCGGAGGGCGACAGCGCCGAATCCCTGATCGAGCGGGCAGATCGGGCGCTTTACGGGTCCAAATCGGATGGCCGCAACCTGGTAACCGTCTCTGCCTCGGCGGCCTGAGCGCACCTTGCGCGCGACGCTGGGGCCCGGGCGCAGATAGCGCACCCGATCAGCGATGCCCGCGCCGGTTCAGCATCTGCAGCAAGTTATCGGCAAATGCATCGCGGGCCGCGGGCGACATGGTGGCCAGCCGGTCCAGCAAGGCCCCGTTGCCCCGGTCCTGCAAGTCCAGAACAACCCCGCGCTGCCCCATCAGCGCCGCCTCGGCGGCACCCCGGTCAAACGGATCGCCGCGCACCGATTGCGCAAAGCCGCGCGCCGCCTCGACGAACTGGCGGCGCTGGCCCCGCATCATCTCGCGGTTTGCCCCGGCCGATTGCACCACCGCGACCCGGTCGTCGCGCTCCAGCGCGTAGGCCAGCGGCGCAAGCCCCAGTAGGCGCAGGGTTTCCGCGCGATCGCGCAACGCGCCTTCGGGGCGGCCGCCCAGAAACGCGCCGCCAATCGCCCCAAGGATCAGCAGGTTCAGTGCCAGGCTGAAGCCCAACACGATTTTCACCCCGCGCGGGGTGCGTTTTTTGACAGGCTGTTCGACAGGCGTGCTCATGGCTCAGCCATCCTCCAATTCCAGCAGGTCACCCCAGGTCGAGGCCAGGATGTCGCTCTCGATCAGGCCGCGATCGCTGAGTTGCCCGGACAACAGCGTGTCGATGCTGCCGGGCGCGTAGACACCGATCATCAAACCCGTCACTGCCGCCGCCGCCAGCCCGCCGGCACCGCGCCAGCCACCGATATTGCTCAACCAGGCACCAATGCGGCCACGTCCTGGCACGGCCTCGGCCACCGGCCCCTCTGCCTGCACCGCGGCGGCGTCTGCCATCACCCGGGCAATCAGCGCATCCGAAGGTGCCGCTTCGTCGCGGGCGGCGGCAAACAGATCGCTCAGATCGTCATGGTCATCAGTCATAGCCCAGGGCCTCCTTCTGGCCTTCCAGCGCCTTGGCCAGCGCGCGTTTGCCGCGTGCGGTCAGGCTTTCCACCGCCTCGACGCTGATGTCCAGCACTTCGGCGATATCGGGGTTCGATACCCCTTCGATATGGCGCAGCACCACGGCCTGGCGCTGGCGTTCGGGCAAGGTGGCCAGGGCGCTGTCCAGCGCGGCCATCCGATCTGCCCGGATCAATCTGTCATCGGCCCCCGGACTATCATCGGCGGGCTCGTCGGTTTCGTCCAGCCCCACCGCGCGGCCCGCCCGGCGCAGCCGGTCGACCGCCAGGTTCGCGGTGACACGATAGAGCCAGGTCGACACCTTGGCCCCGCCCGCCTGCCACTCCGCCGCCGCGCGCCACAGGCGCATCATCGCCTCCTGCGCGACATCCTCGGCCTCGGCCCGATCCCCCAACACGCGCGCCGCGTGGTTCAACACACGCGGCAGCAGGCGGGCCGTCAGAATTCGGGCCGCCCCGGGATCGCCACGGGCGAAAAGCAACATGAGGGCGTCATCCCGCAATCCGTCCAGTTCGGCGTCCAAGGGCTCCATTCTCCTGTCATAACCCGCCTGCGACCGGGGGCAAAGGCCGGCGACCGGGGGACCGCCACCCTCTGCCCCTGGGGGACCTCAGTTCCTCCACATACGCGACCAGCCACCATGCGGGCCGCCACGCTCGCCCTGTCCGGCACCGCCGCCCCGGCGCATCATGCCATAGCCGACCTCGTCATACTCGGCCTCGGTCACCACGCCATCGCCATCGGCATCGACGCGGGCGAACATGCGTTCGGGATCGGGCCGGCGCGGGCCCATATCGTCCATCTCGTTGGCGCTCAGCATGCCGTCCTCGTTATCGTCGAACCGCTCCATCTGGCGGTCGACCATGGTGGCGATGCGTTCGGCACCAGCGGCCAGCAATTCGTCGCGGCTGAGATTGCCGTCACCATCGGCATCGGCCTGGGCAAAGCGCGCCTGACGGGCGGATTGCATCTCTTCCAGCGTCAGGCTGCCATCGCCATTGGTATCGAGATCGGCAAAGGCGGGGCGCTGCATCGGGCCGTCGCCGGGGCCCATCGCATTGGCGGGCAGGCTGGCGGCCAAACCGACAGGGATCAGGATGCTCAGCATAAGGGCAGATTTCATCGACATGTCAGATACTCCATTTCTTGACTGTATGAAGGTTCCACGCAGCAGCCCGGACATTCCGTCGCAAATTCAGGAATTTTTTTTCACGAGGGGCTGCGCGGCACCTGATCGCGGTGATAGAAAGGCCCGAGATCAAACCGCACAGGCCGCCGCATTCATGGACAGCACAGTCAATCTTTCGCCCGAACGCCCTTTCTGGCCTGCGGTACGGCTCGGCTGGCGCGGGCGCTGCCCGAATTGCCGGCAAGGGTCGCTGATGTCCAGCTATCTGAAACTGCGCGACACCTGCCCGAATTGCGCCGAGGATCTGAGCCATGCCCGCGCCGATGACGGCCCGGCCTATCTGACCATCCTGATCGTCGGCAAGGTGATGATCGGGCTGATGCTGCGTGTGTTCGTCGTCTACCGGCCCGAGCCGCTGGTCATGGCGGCGGGCTTTACCTTCGGCTCGGTGGTGCTGGCGCTGTTTCTGTTGCCCCGGTTAAAGGGCGTTATCGTGGGGATCCAATGGGCCAAGAGGATGCACGGATTTTAGACAAAAGCGCCATTCGCGACGCCGCCACCATCATCATGCTGCGCGACACCGGCACCCGCCCGCGCGTGTTGATGGGACAGCGCGGCAAGGCGGCGGCCTTCATGCCGTCGAAATTCGTCTTTCCCGGTGGGGCGGTCGATGCCGTCGATGCCGAGATCCCGCTGGCGCTGGACCCGCCCGCCCAATGCACCACCCGGCTGGCCAAGGGCTCGGGCCTGCCCGCCGCCGCGCTTCTGGCCGCCGCCACGCGCGAATTATGGGAAGAAACCGGCCTGCTTCTGGGCCGCCTGGATACCCGCGCGGGCCAGATCGCGGCCCCGAAGGGCTGGCGCGGTTATCTGGCCACCGGCCATCTGCCCGATGGCGCGGCGCTGCAATTCGTGTTTCGCGCCATCACGCCGCCGGGCCGGCCGCGCCGGTTCGACGCGCGGTTTTTCATGGCCGATGCGGATGCGCTGGCCAATGATCCCGACGATTTCAGCGGGGCCGAGGATGAGCTGAGCCATCTGCAATGGGTGCCACTCGATGAGGTGCGCGGCTTTGACATGCCGTTTATCACCGAGGTGGTGCTGGCCGAGATCGGGGCAATCCTGAGCGGCTCGAACCAGCCCGGCGTGCCGTTTTTCAACAACCTCGATGAAATCAGCCGGTTCGAACGTCTCTAGAAGCTCAGAAAAACGCCTCGCCCACCGCGATCCAGATCGGCAAGGTCGCGAAAGACACCAATGTTTGCACCGTGATCATTGCCGCCATCAGGGGCGCGTCGCCGCCCAGTTGCCGCGCCAGCGTATAGGCCGCGACGCCCGTCGGCAGGGCACCATAGATCAACGCGATCTGCGCCTGCATCGGGTCGAGCCCGATGACCAGCGCCAGCCCCGCCACCACGGCCGGAAAGAGCACCAGCTTGCCCAGGCCCGAGGCCAGGATCGGCAGCGCATCGGCCGACAATCCGCGCAGTTTCAGGTTCGCACCCACGCAAAGCAACATGATCGGCAGCGCCGCCGCCCCCAGAATCGCGAGGCTGTCATGCAGCACCGGCACCTCGCCCCACCCCATCAGATTGGCCGCGATCCCGGCCAGGATCGACAGGATCAACGGGTTCATCGCCAGCCCCTTCAGCGCCGTCAGGACCGGCCGCTTGCCCGGTTGCGGCAGCATCACGGCAAAGAGGCTGACCACCGAGAGATTGACCACAGGCACCAAAAGCGCCGCCGCCAGCACCGCGATCTGCAATCCTGCAACGCCATAAAGCGCCTCGGCCACGGCCAGCGCGATGAATGTATTGAACCGGCCCGCGCCTTGCATGACCGAGCTTGCCACCGCCCCGTCACGGGCCAGCGCCCGCCCGGCCAGCACGCCAAACCCAAGCGCCAGGAAAAACCCGGCATAAAGCGTGCCCGCCAGCGGGATCAACGTGGCCCCCGACAGATCCGCCGTCGAAATCCGCACGAAAAACAGCGCCGGCATCAGCAGGAAATAGACCAGCCGGTCATTGAGGTTCCAGAACTCGGTCGACGGGATGCCGCCCCGGCGCAGCACGTAGCCCAGGCAGATCAGCACGAAAACCGGCGCGATAGACAGCAGGATATTCACATCAAGGCCCCCCAGACGATGATCAACAGGCTGACCACGATCAACGCAATGCCGCCGATTTCCTTGGCCGATGAGGTCTCCTTCAACCAGAAGGCCGAGAACAGAAAGGTAAAGACCAGCTCGATCTGCCCCAACGCCTTCACATAGGCCGCCGTTTGCAGCGTGAAGGCAACAAACCAGCCGAGCGATCCCAGCATCGAGGTCAGCCCCACCAGCGACGATACCCGCCACGAGGCGATGACGCGCCCGATCTCGGCCCGCTCGCGCAGAAACAGCCACAGCCCCAGAACCAGCGTCTGCACCGCCGTCGCCGCCGAGAGCGTGAAACTGGCGCGCAGCATCACGTCGCCCGCCTCCAGCGACAGCGACGCCCCGCGATAGCCCACGGCCGATATGCCGAACAAGACGCCCGAAGCCAGCCCGTAGCCCGAGGCCGGGTTAAAGACCCGCGCCTGCCAGCTGAGCGGCGTGGCGGTTTTCGGCGGGTCCGATAGCAGGATGACGCCCAGAAACCCGACCCCGATGGCGATGACCACCGGGGTCGATACAGCCTCGCCCAGGATCACCAGCCCCATCAGGGCGGTCAGGATGACTTCGGTCTTTTTCAGCGTGATGCCCACCGCGAAATTGCGATGCGCAAAAAGCGCCACAACGCACATCGTGGCCAGCATCTGCGCCATGCCACCGGTGACGATAAAGCTCCAGAACCGCGGGTTCGGGCCGGGATAGGCCTGGCCGCTCGCCGTGGCATAGACCCAGACCAGAAGCGCGACCAGGGGCGCGGAGTAGAGAAACCGCGCCCATGTCGCCCCGCCCGTCGACAGGGTCGTGACCTTCAGATGGCGCTGCAGCAGGAACCGCAGGTTCTGCATGAAGGCGGCGGCGATGGTGACGGGGATCCAGACGGGCATGGCGCTACATCGCGCCGATGGCCCCTCGCGTCAATCCTGTGGCCAGAGCGGATGCGGCACCGGATCCTTGGCGCGCCAGAAAAACGCCCGGAACACTTCGGCGTAATTGCGGAACCTGTAGCCATCATTGCGGCTGAGATATTTCTCGCGATTGGCGAAATAGAGCTCCGGCAATCGGTACCAGGGCAGGCGCGGATGCATGTGATGCACGACATGGAAATTGTTGTTCAGGAACAAAAAGGCCAGCGGCCCGCGATCCTCGATCACCACGGTGCGCCCGCGCACTTTTTCATGCGCCTGATGCTCCAGAAAGGTGCGGATCTTCAAAACGCCAAGCCCCAGATAGGCGGCAATCAGATAGAGCCAGACCGGCATCGGCGAGAGGGAGACCAGCCACAGAATCGCCACGACGCTCACCAGATGCCCGGCCCAGGCCCGCAGCACCAAAAGATCACCGCCCCGGATCTCGCGCAGGTCGCTTTTCATGAACACCACCTGGCTGATGGCGGGCCCCAGCAGGATGCGGCCAAAGAGCGTGTTATTGGCCCTGAGCAGCCCGCGCAGCGGCGCGTTCAACCCCTGCCAGACGCCCGGATCCATGTAATTGGATTCGGGGTCGTCATAGGGATCGGTCAGATTGCTGTCGAGGTGATGTTTCAGATGCGTATCGCGGAACCGCTCATAAGGGATGCAGAGGTTCAGCGCAGGATAGACCAGTGCTGCGCCCGCAATGGTGTGGCCGGGAAACGGGTGGCCGTGAAGAACCTCATGCTGCAACGAGGAATTCAGAACAATACCGGCCAGCACCGCGGCAAAGGCCAGCGGCATCCACAAGAGCGGCAGCCAGAAGAGGCCAATCGCCCAGACCGCATAGGCCATCACAATCAACGCAAGGGTCGGCCATTCGACGCGCATCGGCATCCTTTCCTTCAGACATATTTGCAGGAGCGCAGGGGCCGTTTCAGCCCTGCCCGATTTCCTTAGCAAGGCAGGCCTAGGCACAGCAGTCCGTAAAAACTCTACAATTCCTCAACATTGGTGATATAATTCAACAATGCATAGTAATATCAGCAAACTTGACCGCGCCGCCCTGTTCCGCGCCCGCCTGTCGGCGGCGATGCTGCAATCGGGCCTCAGCCGGGCGGCCCTGTCGCGCGCCACCGGGGTGGACCGTTCCACCATCACCCAGCTGCTGACCGCAGGCGACGCCCGCATGCCCGGCGGGCATCTGGTTGCAGGTTGCGCACAGGCGTTGGAGGTCTCGTCGGACTGGCTTTTGGGCCTCTCGGATCGCTCGGAGAAGGCGGGCAGCCTGCTGGCCACCACGCTGACCGAGGCCGAACGCGCCAGTTCCGCCGATGACAAGATCTTTGCCTGGCACCGCGAGGCGGCGGGCCACAAGATCCGCCATGTCCCCGCCACCCTGCCCGATATGCTGAAAACCCACGCGGTGATGCAATGGGAATACGCCCCGACCACCAACCGCTCGCCCGGGCAGGCGATCGCCGCGGCCAGTGCGCGCTATGACTGGATGCGCGGCACCCAATGCGATTACGAGATCGCCATGCCGCTGCACCGACTGGAGAATTTCGCCACGGGCCACGGTTATTTCGCAGGGCTGGCGGCAGCGGCGCGGCGCGAACAGATCGAGTGGCTGGCGCAGGTCTACGATCAGCTCTACCCGACGCTGCGCCTCTTTCTCTATGATGCGCGCCGGGTCTATTCCGCCCCCATCACGGTCTTTGGCCCCAAGCTCGCTGCGATCTATCTGGGGCGTTACTACGTGGCCTTTCGCGACCGTGACCGGGTTCAGGCGGTAACACGGAATTTCGACTGGCTGGTGCGCGAATCCTCAAGCTCCGCCCGCGAGGTCCCGGGCATCCTGAACGACCTTCGACAGCGCATCTCCTGACGCTGCGCGCGCGCCAGCGACCGCGTTGAGCCAGGCACCGCGTTTTCCGATTGCGCCGGGTGAATTACGTATTGACCCCGCCCGGGCAGCCCGCTATCCCGTCGCTCGTTGGGCGACAGGCCGCAAGGTGTGGCAGGGGACTGTAACTCCCTCGCGGAGACGCACGCCTGGTTCGATTCCAGGGTCGCCCACCATTCTTCAGCCTGTTGATACAGCCCCGCATCCGCGGCACGCGGCCGCGCAGGCCACCCCAGGCACAAGCAGGGTAACAGTGATATCGCCGCCGGCGTCACCAGGTGCCGCTAAACGCATCAAAGCGTTGCGGCGATGATCTCAACCGAGTGCGGCGGGTGAACTCAGCCGGCACCTGGTGCCAGCAGGCTCAGGATTTGCGAACAGTTCTCGACCTGACCATTGCAGCAATCCGCGAGCATAAAACCGACAAGTTCGTTCATAACGTCCAGATCGGCGGAATAGTGGATTTCACGCTGGTGCCGTTTGGCCTTGACCAACCCCGCCCGCCGCAGCACCGCCAGGTGACCAGACAGCGTCGAGGGAACGATATCCAGCCGCCGGGATATCTCACCGACCTGCAGGCCGTCGGGGCCTTGCTGGACAAGCAGACGATAGATCGTCATCCGAGATGATTGAGCGAGTGCGCCAAAGGCTTCGATGGCTGTTTCCTGTTGCATAATTCGTTAATGCCCGAAGTATCGAAGGTTGACAAGGCCCACCCGGCTGGCTACGCAGGTCAATATTTCGACACTTCCCGAAATATAGAATTACCTGAACTCGGCAGAGGAACATTCCATGGGCTTTCTAAGCAGCAACCTTGCAGCATTCACCACGACGCTTGGACAGGTCGACAGCGTTCTGGAACAGCAGCGCCCGTTCGACAAGAAGACAGACGAATTGCTGCGCTTCGCCCTGTCGATCAAGGCCCGATCGTCCCCTTGTGTGCGCAAGCATTTCAAAGGCGCGTCGGCCGCCGGGGCGACCGACGCAGAAATCGCCTATGTTTTCGCTTTGACAATGCGCGAGGCCGCGGGCGCGGATGATTGTTGGACGCATGGCGTTATCAGCGATTTGCAGGTCGACGATTCCGGTGCCTGCGGCGGTGGATGCAGCTAGGCAGACAGAGATATGAAGGATGGCGGGAACGATGATCACCTCCGAGGTGGATTTCAACGCTGACGGCAAGCAGACGGGATATCTGCGGCTGCCGCATTCGGTCCATCGCAGCGCCCATGGCTGGATCCCGATCCCGGTCATCGTGATCAAGAACGGCCAGGGCCCAACAGTGCTTTTGACCGCGGGCAACCATGGCGGTGAATACGCAGGGCAGATTGCGCTGAGCAAACTCGGCCGTGACCTGATGCCCGGGCACATACGCGGCTGCATCATTATTCTGACCATGGCCAACCATCCCGCCGCCAGGGCCGGGTTGCGCACATCTCCGAATGACCAAGGCAATCTTAACCGATCGTTTCCGGGTGATCCTGTGGGCAATCCGACCCAGGTGATGGCACATTACATCGAAGAGAGGCTGCTGCCGATCTGCGACTATGCCGTTGATCTGCATCTCGGAGGATCCTCTCTGTTCTACCCGCCGACCTTGCTGCGCGGCGTGGGGCACACCGCCGAGGACGAGGCGAAGCTGCGCGCCCTGCAACACGCGTTCGATCTGCCCTTTGCCAGGATTTTTACGGGCGGCGGCGGGCCAAATTCGACGGCCCGAACCCTGATGGGCGCGGCCAATCGCAAGGGCGTGCTCTGGGTCATGGCCGAGCTTGGCGACGGCGGTTCGGTGTCGCGCGACATCCTGGGTTTGACCGAGCGCGGCCTTCGCCGGGTGCTCGGCAGTCTCGACATGCTACCCGGGTTTTGCCCCGACACCGCCCGTGGCACCCGGGAGATGAACGTCGTCGGGTCGGTCTATACCTATGACATGGACCCGTTCGCGCCTCTGAACGATATCGCGGAGGAGGTCGAGCCCGGCGAAATCGTGGGTCGGATTCACACCCCCGACACACCATGGCACAGCGCCACCGACGTGACAGCGCCCTTCGCCGGGGTCGGTCTGTGCAAGCGGGTTCCCGGTCAGACCGACCCCGCCGACGCGCGCTGTCACATCAGCAAAGACGCGGCATGACCGGCGCCGCGGTCGCGATGGATCGCATCCTGGATACGGCGCAGGCGCTGAAAGGGGCGGTGACCCGGACGCCATTGCTGGAAAGCTTCGAGGCGAACGGGACCCTGGGCACCCGCCTGTTGATCAAAGCCGAGCCGCTGCAGCGCACCGGAGCGTTGAAAATCAGGGGTGCCTGCAATCGGATCCGCCAATTGAGCGGCGATGAAAGGCATCTTGGCGTTGTCACCTATTCATCGGGCGACCACGCGCCAGGCGTCGCATGCGCGGCCAGGCTCCCGGGGATCTCCGCGCTGATCGTGATGCCCGATGACGCGGCGCAGGCAAAGCGAGCCGCCGCCGAACCGACGCGGGCAACGACCGCCCCGTTCAACCGTGATACCGAAAGCAGCGATGAGATCGTCGCCCGGCTCTGTGCGCAAACGCGGCATAAACCTATGATACGCGGGCGGATTGCAGAGTGGCTGGGGACGTTCTCCCTGCTTGCTGCGGTTGTCGGGTCGGGCATAATGGCGGGACGGCCGGCGGATGCGATATATCGCGATTGCCCTGCCGGGACACACCCTCCCGACCGGAGCCATTCTGGTCGCTCTGATCGTGGTCTTTGGCCCGATTTCGGGCGCAGATTTCAACCCCGCGGTGACATTGCCTTTTGCCTGGCGGGAAGAAATCGCGCCGATGGGCCGGACGCTCGATGTCGCAGCCCGGTTTGTCGGCGGCATCAGCGGCCTTCTGGTCGCCCGCATCCTGTTCGACAACGCGTCGTTCGACCCGTCGACAGAGCCACGAACGGGGGGGGCGGGCAATGGGCTGGCGAATTCATCGCCGTGCCGCTGGTCGCGGCAACGCTTGCCTCGTTCTTCTTTCGCTGGTTTCTGGAAGAGACCGGGACCAATCCGTGACGTTGCAGAAAGGCCCATGTCATGACCGATGTCAGCTCTGCCTTCGATTTCGATGAAGAGATCGACCGCCGCGCCGTTCCGTCCCTCAAGATGCACCGGATCGTTTTGGGTGACGGCGGCCATGACCTGTTCGCGGCCGGGGTCGCCGATATGGATTTTCGGGCCGCGCCACCGGTGCGCGACGCACTGCGAAACCGGCTGGAGCACGGCATTTTCGGCTATGAGGCCATGCCCGATGGCCTGATGCCGGCCTTAACCGGGTGGCTGAAAACCCGCCATGGCTGGCAGGTCGACCCGCGCCACATCCTGCGCGCGCCCAATGTGCTGAACATCCTGGCCATCGCCGCATCGCTGTTCACGAAACACAATGACGGGATCATCGTTCAACCGCCCGTGTTCTTCGATTTCTACGATATCGTGCGCGAAAACGGGCGCCGGCTCGCACCAAATCCGCTGATCCTTGAGGGCGGGCGCTACCGGATGGATTTCGACGGCCTGGAGGATCTGGCAGCCAGGCCGCAGAACACGATGCTCTATCTGTGCAACCCCCATAACCCTGTTGGCCGGGTCTGGACCCGCGACGAACTCAGGACAGTTGCAGAGATTTGCGCCCGCCATAATGTCGTGGTCGTCGCTGACGAAATCCATGGTGACATCACATTCCCCGGACATGCGTACACGCCCTTCGCCGCGCTTGGGCCTGAGGTCGCGGGCAATGCCATCACCTGTCTTTCGCCGGCCAAGAGCTTCAACATCGCCTCATGTTGTTCGGCTTTCACCGTGATCACCGATGACGCGAAGCGGCGCGCTTTTCAGACCGAGAACAGCCGCCTGACCGTCAACAAGAACAACGCATTCGCAAGCGTCGCGATGGAGGCCGCCTACCGGGACGGCGGCCCATGGCTCGATGCGGTGCTGGACTATCTTGCCGGCAACCTGTCCCAGGTGCGATCCCGGCTGACCGAAATGCCGGGGGTGTCACTCATTGAGCCGGACGGCACTTTCCTTCTCTGGCTCGATTTCCGGGCGCTCGGGCTCGATTCCGAGGGTCTGACGCGGTTTCTCAGAACCGAAGCGGGCTGGTCGCTCACCCGCGGGCCGGCATTCGGTGACGGGGGCACTGGCTTTGCCCGGCTAAACATCGGATGTCCGCGCCCCCGGCTTGTGTCCGCTCTTGACCGGCTGTCCGGGGCGGTCGCGCGCCATCACTCAAATCAACAGATCTGACGCGGGCGGCGTTTCACCCCTGCCCCGGCCACGCGGGCCTTGTGCCGGTCGCGCATATTCGAGAGCGGGCTTTGGCATCCGCCGGCACAAGCCAGGGCGGCCAAGCCCCGAAGAGGCGCGGCACCGCCCCCGGCCGACGTCAGACCCGACCGGCGCCGCTGCGATGTCGCAGTGCCGATATCACCAAACCGAACTGCCCCAGAACCAGCGGCACAAAGCTCATACCGAGGATGAGCGCCCAGGATTTTGCATCGGGCATGTGCAATTCCAGCGCCTCGGAGGCGACCGGTATGACCAGAACCAGAAACAGCAGCCCCAAGCTCAGCGCGATGGCCCCCCAGACAAGTCTGTTGCGGGTGATTTCATTGAAGATCAGACCCGATCTGGGATCGCGCATATTGAACACATGCCACAATTGGGCGAACGCGAGCGTCAGGAAAGATACCGTGACGGCCTCCTCGACCGGCCGATCCAGGACCTGTGTTGCGATCATCAACGCGCCCAGGGTCGCGGCGGTAATGCTCAGACTGTGCAGCACCACAGCCCCCCACATGGCCCGCGTCATAATCGGTTTGCCGGGATCGCGGGGCGGGCGCTGCAGGGTTTTCGAACTGCCTTCGCTGGCCCCCAATGCAAAGGCCGGAAACACGTCGGTGACAAGATTGAGGAACAGGATTTGCAGAGGCAGGAGAGGCAGGGGCAGGCCCGAAATGATCGCAAGGCCAACCACCAGAACCTCGCTCAGGTTGCAGGACAGCAGATAGGTGACGAATTTCTGGATGTTCCTGAATATGACCCGGCCCTCACGGATCGCCGCGACGATGGAGCCAAAGGCGTCATCGCGCAGAACCATGGCGGCCGCCTCGCGCGCGACTTGGGTGCCGCGCAGCCCCATTGCGATGCCGATATCGGCCTGCCGCAGCGCGGGCGCATCGTTCACCCCGTCGCCGGTCATCGCGACAATCTGGCCGTCTTTCTGATAGATCGAAACCAGGTCGAGCTTCTGGGCCGGGCTGACCCGGGCAAATACGTCCGCTGTTTTGACCACGTCGATTTCGCCATCCCGCCGCTCCGCCAAATCCGGCAAGTGCCGGCCTTCGATCACGGTGGGGTCGTGGTCAGCCAGCCCCACGGCCTTCGCGATATTTCTGGCGGTGACCGCATGATCGCCCGTCATCATGATCACGCGAATTCCGGCTGACCGGCAATCTGCAATCGCGCCCTGCACATCCGGTCTGGGGGGGTCGAACAGGCCAATCAGGCCCAGGAAAGTAAGGCCCTCGTAATCCGCGGCGTCCACGTCCCCGACCTGCCGTGTGGCAATTGCCAGAACCCTCATGCCCCGGGCCGCCATTTCATCGGTGCGCCGACGCCAGGTGTCTGCCAGGTCGTGTGACAGATCCGTTACCGATCCGTCTGTGCGGATAATCTGGCTGCTGGCGTCCAAAACGGCCTCGGGCGCGCCTTTGACCCACATGACATTGTGATCGGCCACCCGGTGAATCGTTGCCATCAGCTTGCTGGTCGAATCGAATGCAATCTCGCGCAGTTTCGGGAACTGCCGCGCATAGTCGGATTTGCTTTTCGCCGCCGTCCGCCCGGCGACCAGCAAGGCCTGCTCCAGCGGGTCGCCCGTGCCGGGCACCTCGCCCTCGCCAAGCTCGGCACCGTTGCACAGCACGCTGGCCGTCAGGATCATGTCCAGACAGGGCAGTTGCGCCGGGTCTGCGGGTTCTTCGCCCAAGGTGATGGCCGAAGGCGACACTGCATAGACCGCTTCCGGACAATCGATTTCCCGCACCGCCATCTTGTTTTCGGTCAGGGTTCCGGTCTTGTCGGTGAAGATCACGGTGGTCGCGCCAAGCGTTTCAACCGCGGACAGGCGTTCGATCAGGGCGTTCTGCCGGGCCATGCGCCACATGCCGCGCGCCAGGGCCATGGTTGCGACCACCGGCAGACCCTCGGGGATCGCGGCCACGGCCAAGGCAATCGAGGCCTCGATCATCAAAAAGACATCGCCGCCCTTCAGAACGCCCAACACCCCCAGAACAGCAACCACCCCCAGAGTGAACTTGATCAACTGCCCGCTCAGCAGTTGTAACTGACGCTCAAGCGGTGAGGTTTCGGGTGCGGCCTGTTCGACCAGTTTGGAAATATGTCCAAGCTCGGATCGCATGCCGGTGGCCACGACCACGCCCACGCCGCTGCCGCGCGTGAGCGATGTTCCCTTGAACACCATCGAGGGCCGGTCGCCGATGATGGCGTCGGCATCGACGGGGGCCACGGATTTGTCGACGGCCACCGATTCTCCGGTCAAGGCCGATTCATCGGCGGAGAGGTTCGAGGCTTCGACAAGGCGAAGATCCGCCGTAACCACATCGCCCCCTTCCAGCAGAACGATGTCTCCGGGCACGATCTGGTTGGCGGGGCGCATCACGGCGCGACCATCGCGTTTCAGCCGGGTCGCCAGGCTGCCCAGAGTGCGCAACGCCTCCATCGACCGCGCCGCGCGCCATTCCGTGACAAAGCCGATCAACCCGTTGATGATAAGCACAAGACCGACGGCGATGCCCTCTTTCCATTCGCCAAACGCGAAGGCGACGGCTGCCGCCGCTGTCAAAAGCAGGACAACCGGGCTTTCGAACTGATGGATCATCAGGCGCAGGGCGCTGGTCCGTTCGCGGAATTTCAGCGTATTGGGGCCGTGTTCGGCAAGCCGTGCAGCCGCCTGGCGGCCCGACAGGCCATCCGCCTGAGAGGTCTCAAGAAACGCGATCATGTCGGCGGCATGCGTCGCATGCGGGTTTACCACGCCGAATTTTTCGACGGTTTCGCGTGGCCCATCGCGCGGTCCCGCACTCATTGGCCCGTCACCTTCCGTTCTCAACCCATGTCCTTCTCGGCCGCCGCGATATGCGTTTTCACGGCAAGGAAACTGTCCGGCGTGACCGAGATCGTGTCGATTCCGGCGGCAACCAGGTGGCGCGCGAATGCGGGATCGTTGCTGGGGGCCTGGCCGCACAGACCGACCTTGGCCCCCGCATCATGGGCCCGGCTGATCACCGATTCGATCATCCACAACACGGCCGGGTCCTGCTCGCGAAAGAGATCGGACAGGGCCTCGCTGTCCCGGTCGATGCCAAGCGTCAGTTGCGTCAGATCGTTCGACCCGATCGAAAACCCGTCGAACCGCTTGGCGAATTCCTCGGCCAGGATCACGTTGGACGGAATTTCGCACATCACGTAGATTTCAAGCCCGTTGACCCCGCGTTCCAACCCGTTGGCCGCCATTTCGGCCAGAACCTTGTCGGCCTCCTCGGGGGAGCGGCAGAACGGGACCATCACGATGACATTATGGAACCCCATATCTTCGCGCAGCCGGCGGATCGCCTGGCATTCCAGCGCGAACCCGTCGCGATAGGCGTCCGAGTAGTAGCGCGACGCGCCGCGAAACCCGATCATCGGGTTTTCCTCATGCGGCTCGAACTGGTGCCCGCCCAACAGCTCGGCATATTCATTGGTCTTGAAATCGCTCATCCGCACGATGGTCGGATGCGGAAACCAGGTGGCGGCGATGCGCGACAGCCCCATGGCGAGCTTGTCGATGAAATACTCGGTCCGTTCCGCGTAGCCGCGGGTCAGCTGTGTGATCTCTTCGCGCACCTTGTCGTCGCGCAGCGCGTCAAAGCGGGTCAGGGCCAGCGGGTGAACCCGGATTGCGTTGTTGATCACGAACTCCATCCGCGCCAGCCCGACCCCGTCAACCGGCAGCCGCCACCACCGCGCCGCCGCCGCCGGATCGGCAAGGTTCAGCATGACCCGGGTCTTGGTGTCCGGCACGACATCCAGCTTGACCTCGTTGATCTCGTATTCGGCGATACCGGAATAGACATAGCCATGATCGCCCTCGGCGCAGGATACCGTCACCTCCTGCCCGTCATGCAGCAGGTGGGTGGCGTCGCCGGTGCCCACGATTGCGGGAAGCCCAAGCTCGCGGCTGACAATCGCGGCATGCGAGGTGCGCCCGCCATGATCGGTGATGATCGCGGCGGCGCGTTTCATCACCGGCACCCAGTCGGGATCGGTGGTGGATGTGACCAGGATCGCGCCATCGACGAACCGGTCGATATCGGCGGCTGAGTCCAGCAGGCAGACCTCGCCCGTCGCCACCGCCTCACCCACGCTGAGCCCTTCGATCAGCTTCTTGCCGGCAGAGAGGAGCTTGTAAGTCCTGAGCGCGCCGACATCCGAGCGCGATTGCACCGTTTCGGGGCGCGCCTGAACGATAAAAAGCTCGCCGGTATCGCCGTCACGCGCCCATTCCATGTCCATCGGCAGGCCGTAATGCTCCTCGATGATGCAGGCATAGCGGGCAAGCTCCAGGATTTCCTGATCATCGAGGACGAAAGCCTCACGCTCGGCCACGGCGGTGGGAACTGTCCGCGTCGGGCCATCGGCGCGCTTGGAATAGATCATCTTGGTTTCTTTCGCGCCAAGCGATTTGGCGACGATCGGAACAAGGTCGGGATTGCCGAGAAAGGGTTTGTAGACCTGGTATTCATCGGGGTCGACAGCCCCCTGCACCACGGTCTCGCCCAGGCCCCAGGCGGCATTGATCAACACGGTCTTGTCAAAGCCCGACTCGGTATCAATCGAGAACATCACCCCCGATCCGCCGATATCGGAGCGCACCATCATCTGCACACCGACCGACAGCGCCACCTGTTCGTGGTCAAAGCCCTTGAGGCTGCGATAGGTGATCGCGCGATCCGTGAAGAGCGAGGCATAACAGCGCCGGCAGGCGTTCAGCAGCGCGTCAGTGCCGCGGACGTTGAGGAATGTCTCCTGCTGGCCGGCAAAGCTGGCATCGGGAAGATCCTCGGCGGTTGCGCTGGAGCGGACCGCCACCGAAGGCTCGGGCAGGCCCGTGCGCCGCGCCAGCTCATCATAGGCGGCGCGAATGTCGGCGGCGGTGTCCTCGGGCCAGTCGCCCGCGACGATGGCCGCCCGGATGGCGCTGCCTGTCTCCTGCAGGCTGATGCGGCCCTTCGCGAGATCATCGAGCCGGGCGGAAATGACCGCGCCCAGATCATTGGCGCGCAGGTAGGCCCGAAACGCGTCCGACGTGGTCGCGAACCCGCCCGGCACCCGGATACCGCGCGATTTCAATGCTCCGGTCATCTCGCCCAGAGAGGCGTTTTTACCGCCGACCAGGCCCACATCCCCGCGTGAAACATCCTCAAACCAGATCAGGTTGCGCTTAGGCTCGGTCATCTCTTCCTCCCGGGGTTCCTGGATTCAGCAAACCCTGCACCAGATGGCCGCAAACCGCCTTGATCTCGGTCAACGCTCGCACCGGGCGGCTTGGCCGGCCGCTTGCCCGGTGCCCGTGCCTGGCGCAGCCGCGCCGCGGGGTGGTGCAGGCCGAAAGACCAACGCGATCCCGATCCAGCCGGCCATGGCCCGGGATCCTCCTTGGGGGCGATCAGCCCGCGCCCCTTGATGGCCAGAACATCGCATCAGGGGCCCCCGGGGTTGACGGCGCGACCGGCTGGAACCGCGGCACCGCGAAGCGCACGGGCTGCCGTGCGGCAATGGCCTGGGCAAGAATATATGGCCTGTTACCCTCCACAAAACCGGCAACGGGCCAAGCGGCAGATCCAATCGTATCTCTATTTGATGCATATCAATGAAGCGCGCGCCGTGGCTGCCACAGTGGATGGCAGATGGAGGGTGGATGGGTGTTTGAGATTCGCTTGCATGGACGGGGTGGGCAGGGCGTTGTGACCGCCGCCGAATTGCTGTCGGTGGCCGCCTTTGACGAAGGCAAGCACGCGCAGGCCTTTCCCAGTTTCGGGTCCGAGCGCATGGGGGCCCCGGTCGCGTCATACTGCCGGATGGCCGATACCGAAATCAGGCTCCGCGAGCCGATCATGGATCCCGATGCGCTGATCATTCAGGATCCGACGCTTTTGCACTCGGTCGATGTGTTTTCCGGTCTGAAACCGGACGGGTTTCTTCTGATCAATTCCAGGCACGACATCAACGGGCTTGGGATTGACGAGGTGGCCGCCGCGTTGCCGCCGGGCCATGTCGCCTGTGTCGGAGCCACCGAGATCGCCCAGCGCCACACCGGACGCCCGATGCCCAATGCCGCCCTGCTTGGCGGGTTCGTGGCGCTGACGCGGGCCCTGGCAATCGATGCGGTGCTGGATGCCATCCACGAGAAATTCGCGGGCCCCGTCGGGGATGCCAACGCCGCCGCCGCGCGCGAGGCCTATGACGCCGTGCGCGCCAACTGAGGACGTAGACCATGCTCAGACAGATCGAAGGGTCACAAGGCATAGCCGAGGCGGTGGCCCTATGCCGTCCGCAAGTGGTGTGCGCCTATCCGATCACGCCGCAGACCCATATCGTGGAAGGCGTCGGCGCATTGGTGAAATCCGGCGAACTGGAGAATTGCGAATTCATCAATGTCGAATCCGAATTCGCGGCGCTGTCGGTGGCAATCGGGGCCTCTGCCGTGGGCGCGCGCGCCTATACCGCCACCGCCAGTCAGGGGCTGCTGTTCATGGCCGAGGCGGTCTATAACGCGGCCGGTCTGGGTCTGCCCATTGTGATGACCGTGGGCAACCGGGCCATTGGCGCGCCGATCAATATCTGGAACGATCATTCCGACAGTATGGCGCTCAAGGATGCCGGATGGATTCAGCTCTATGCCGAAACCAATCAGGAAGCGGCCGATCTGCATATCCAGGCCTTCCGGCTGGCCGAGGAACTGTCCTGCCCGGTGATGGTCTGTGTCGATGGCTTCATCCTGACCCATGCCTATGAACGGCTCGACATGCCCACCCAGGAACAGGTCGATGCCTACCTGCCGCCGTTTGAGCCGGTGCAGCAGCTCGACACCGATAATCCCTATTCGATTGGGGCCATGGTCGGGCCCGAGGCCTTTACCGAGGTGCGCTATCTGGCGCATCAGAAACAGATCGATGCGCTAGAGGTTATTCCCCGCATCGCCGCCGAGTTCGAGACCAGCTTTGGCCGTATCGCGGGCGGGTTGCTGCGGCCCTATCGTTGCGAGGATGCCGAGACCATCGTCGTGGCGCTGGGCTCGGTGAACGGCACCATCAAGGATGTCGTCGATGCCGAACGCGCGGAAGGGGCCCGCATCGGCTCTGTGACCATCGGCGCGTTCCGGCCGTTCCCGCTGGCCGAATTGCATGACGTTCTGGCCGGGGCCAGGCGCATCGTCTGTGTCGAAAAGGCCCTGGCCCCCGGTCTGGGCGGTATTCTGGCCTCGAATGTGCGCATGGCGCTGCGCGGCGAGGCACCGCCTGTATTGACCGTGATCGCGGGGCTTGGCGGGCGCCCGATCACCCGCGCATCGCTGACCGATGTGTTCCGCCGCGCCGGGCGCGAGGCGCTCGATGATGTCACCTTTCTGGATCTCAACCGCGAGGTGGTCGGCGAACAGATCGCGCGCGCCGCCGGAACGCGCGGATCCGGGCCAATCGCGGAAAACCTGCTCAGGGCGCTTAATCCGGGGCTGGTGCACCGGGTGCCACCGAACGAGGACACGACATAATGACCGAGGATACCGCGCCGCAAAAGATCAAGTTCTACCAGACCGGCACCCGCACGGTCGGCAACCGCCTGATGGAGGAGGATGGCCGCACCGTGCAGGCCTCGATGGGGCGCTCGAACGCCATCACCTCGGGGCATCGCGCCTGTCAGGGCTGCGGCGAGGCCCTGGGCGCGCGCTACGCGCTGGATGCGGCGATGCGGGCGGCGGGCGGCAAGCTGATGGCCGTCAACGCCACCGGGTGTCTGGAGGTGTTCACCACGCCATACCCCGAAACCTCGTGGCAGATCCCCTGGCTGCATTCGCTGTTCGGCAATGCGCCGGCGGTGGCCACCGGGGTCGCGGCGGGTCTGCGGATGCGCGGCAAAACGGATGTCCGCGTGGTGGCCCAGGGCGGCGATGGCGGCACCACCGATATTGGCTTTGGCTGCCTGTCGGGCATGTTCGAGCGCAACGACGATGTCCTTTATGTCTGCTATGACAACGAGGCCTATATGAACACGGGCGTGCAGCGATCCTCGGCCACGCCACCGGCGGCGCGCACCGCCACCACGCCCGCCCTGGGCGATGCGCCGGGCAACGTGTTCGGCACTGGCAAGTTCATGCCGCAAATCGCCATGGCCCATAATATTCCTTACGTCGCGACCGCCAGCGTCGCCCATCTGCATGATCTGGAGGCCAAGGTTGCCCGCGCGATGGAATTTCGCGGATCCCGCTATATCCATATCTTCGTGCCCTGCCCGCTGGGCTGGGGCTCGGCCTCGGAGGCCACCATCCGCATCGCCCGGCTGGCGGTTGAAAGCGGGCTTTTCCCGCTGTTCGAGGCCGAACACGGCGAGGTGGTTTCCTCCGGCAAGATCCGCCGCCGGGTGCCGGTCGATGAGTATCTGCGGCTGCAACGGCGCTTTGCGCATCTGTTCCGCAAGGGGGCTGAGGACCGCGACACCATCGCCGCGATCCAGCGCATGGCCGATGCCAATATCGCGCGCTACGGGCTTGAATTGCCGGAGGGCACGATATGACCGACAAACCGCTTCCCTTCGCCATCACGCTCGATCCCGGCACCAGCCTGCACAATCACACCGGATCGTGGCGCACCTCGCGCCCGGTCTATGTCGACCGGCTGCCACCCTGCAATCACGCCTGCCCGGCGGGCGAGAATATCCAGAACTGGCTCTACCATGCCGAAAGCGGCGATTACGCCACCGCCTGGCAGGCCCTGATGGCGGATAATCCGATGCCGGCGGTGATGGGGCGGGTCTGCTATCATACCTGCGAAACCGCCTGCAATCGGGCGCAGCTTGATGAGGCTGTCGGCATCCATTCGGTGGAACGGTTCCTTGGCGATTATGCGATCGAGCACGGGCTGATCCCGGAATTCGACGCGCAGCCCGGCGGCAAGCGGGTTCTGGTGATCGGGGCCGGGCCCAGCGGATTGTCCGCCGCCTATCACCTGACCCGGCTTGGCCATGCGGTGACGATCCGCGAGGCGGGGCCGATGGCCGGTGGCATGATGCGTTTCGGCATCCCGAAATACCGCCTGCCGCGCGACATTCTGGATGCCGAGATCGACCGGATCATCGCCATGGGGGTGACGCTGGAGCTTGAGACAAAGGTCGATGACATCGACGCGGCCTTTGACGCCGAGGGCTTTGACGCTGTGTTTGTCGCGGTCGGCGCGCATCTGGCCAAGCGCACCGAGATCCCGGCCCACGCCGCCGGGCGCATTCTGGATGCCGTCAGCCTTCTGCGCGAGATGGAAACCGGGGACGAGCCGCCGCAGCTGGGCCGCCGGGTGATTGTCTATGGCGGCGGCAACACGGCGATGGATGTCGCGCGCACGGCCAAACGGCTCGGCGTCGAAGAGGCGATGATCGTCTATCGCCGGACGCGAAAGGAAATGCCCGCGCATGAGTTTGAGGCCCGCGAGGCCGAGGAGGAGGGCGTTCTGATCCACTGGCTCAGAACCATCAAGCAGATCGACGAGACCACGTTTACCGTCGAAAAGATGGAGGTTGACGCCGATGGGCGGCCACAGCCGACCGGTGAGTTCGAAACGCTGGAGGCTGATACGCTGGTGCTGGCGCTGGGGCAGGATGTCGATACCGGGTTTCTGAACCGGGTGCCGGGGGTCGAGGTCGCGCGCGACGGCGTGGTGGCGGTCGACCCGCAGATGATGACCGGGCGGGCGGGCCTCTTTGCCGGCGGCGATATGGTTCCGTCCGAGCGCACCGTCACGGTTGCCATCGGCCACGGCAAGAAGGCGGCGCGCAATATCGATGCGTGGCTGCGCGGCGGCCGCTATGACAAGCCGGAACAGGCCGCGATTGCCACATTCGACAAGGTCAATCCCTGGTATTACGAGGATGCGCCGCAACGTGTGCAGGGCCAGCTCTCGCTTCTGCGGCGGCAATCGGGCTTTGAGGAGGTCGAACAGGGCCTGACCGAGGGCAATGCGCTTTTCGAGGCGCGGCGCTGCCTGTCTTGCGGCAATTGCTTTGAATGCGACAATTGCTATGGTGTTTGCCCGGATAACGCGGTGATCAAGCTGGGGCCGGGCAACCGGTTCGAGATCGACCTGGAATATTGCAAAGGCTGCGGGATCTGCGCAACCGAATGCCCCTGCGGGGCGATCGAGATGGTGCCCGAGGATATTTAGCCAGCTGGCGCGCGTGTGTAGCCCGGTTGAGGAAGGATAGATCCGACATGGCTCTGGATGCGGGTTCAAGCGTCACGATAGACGACCCCGGCGCGCTGATCCGGGCGCTGATTGCCGATGGCTGGCGTGTCATCGGCCCGCGCCTGGGCGATGGCGCGATTGTCTATGACGAGATCTCGGGGCCCGAGGATCTTCCGCGCGGGATCACGGATGAACAGGAGGGCGGTCATTACCGGTTGCATCAGGGCCGTGACGGGCGCTGGTTCGATTACGTGGTGGGCCCGCAAAGCTGGAAGAAATGGCTTTTCCCGGCGCGGCAGAAGCTCTGGTCGGCCGAGAAGGTGTCGGATGGATTCAAGGTCGAGGCCGCGACCGAGACCTGGCCCAAGACCGCCTTTTTCGGCGTCCGGCCCTGTGACATCGCCGCCATGGAGGTGCAGGACCGGGTGTTCGGCAATGGCGAGTTTTCCGACCCCGGTTACCAGCACCGCCGCGCCGAAACCCTGATTGTCGCGGTGCAATGCGCCCGCTCGGCGGCCACCTGTTTTTGCGCATCGATGAATACCGGCCCGCGCGCCGATGGCGGGTTCGACATAGCCCTGACCGAACTGGACCACGGCCCGGAGGGCGCGTTTCTGGTCGAATGCGGCGGTGCGCGGGGGGCCGCGATACTGGAGCGGATGGAAACGCAGGACGCCCGCAAAAGCCATCTGGAGGCCGCAGAGGCGGCAACCCGGAATGCCGCCAGCACCCAGACCCGGACCATCGCCGCCACGGTGCCGGATCTGCTGCGCGAAACTCTCGATCATCCAAACTGGGAAGTGTTGGCCGAGCGCTGCCTGAGCTGTGCAAATTGCACGCTGGCCTGTCCGACCTGTTTTTGTTCCGACGTCACCGACATCAACGACCTGACCGGCGATCACACGGAACGCTGGCGCAACTGGGACAGCTGTTTTTCGGTCGATTTCAGCTATGTCCATGGCGGGCCGGTCCGGCGCTCGACCAAGTCGCGCTACCGGCAATGGATGACCCATAAACTGTCGACCTGGCACGACCAGTTCGGAACTTCGGGCTGTGTCGGCTGCGGGCGCTGCATCGCCTGGTGCCCGGTCGGCATCGACATCACGGCGGAGGCCGCCCTCTTTGCGGAGCCTTCCGAAGAAAGCGGGGAATAGGCGTATGCGCACACACGGGATCGAAGAGCTTCTCTCTGATCACCCGGTATTTCGGGATTTCGACGCCGAGATACGGGCGCTGCTTGTCGGCTGCGGCCGCAACGAGCATTTCCGCCCCGGCCAGCAGATCTTTGCCGAGGGCGGGCCCGCCGACAAAGTCTTTCTCATCCGTCACGGCGATGTCGCGGTCGAAATTGCCACGCCCGAACGCGCGCCGATCATCGTCGAGACATTGCATGAAGGCGATCTGCTGGGCTGGTCCTGGATGGTGCCCCCCTACAGCCACATGTCGGATGCGCGCGCCCTGACCGAGATCAGCGCGATCAGCCTCGATGCCGAATGTATCCGCCGCAAATGCGACGACAACCCGGCGCTGGGCTATCAGATGTTTCGTCATATGCTGCCGCATATGGCGCTGAGATTACGGACATTGCGCCTGCAGGTGCTGGATCTTTACGGACCGGGCAGAGGTCAGGCTTGATGGCGCGGATGGAGCAATCGGATCCGATGCTGCCGCGCCGCTACCGCGTTCGGCGCGCCTGGGATGAGATCGCGGGCGTGGCGTCGGTCGATCTTGCGCCGCTCGATGGCCCCGTCGTCGGGTTCGCGCCGGGTCAGTTCAACATGCTTTACGCCTTTGGCATCGGCGAGGCGGCAATTTCGATCTCGGGCGATCCCGCGAGGCCCGATCAGTTGATCCACACGGTCCGGTCAGTGGGGAAGGTCTCGGCGGCCCTGACCGGTTTGAAAGACGGCGATATGGTGGGCGTGCGCGGACCGTTCGGCACCGGTTGGCCGGTCGCCGCACAAACCGGGCGTCACATCGTCATTGTCACCGGCGGGCTCGGGCTCGCCCCTTTGCGGCCGGCGATCTATCACGTGCTGGAAAACCGTCGGGACTATGCCGGCCTGACGCTGGTTTATGGCGCGCGGTCGCCCGATGAACTGCTCTATGCCGACGAAATCAAGGCGTGGAAGTCGCGCTTTGACACCGAGGTCGAGGTGACCGTTGATCACGCCACCGCAGGCTGGACCGGTCGCGTCGGCGTGGTGACGACCTGTCTTGACCGCGCCCTTTCCGGGCTGGATCCGTCCAATATTTCCGCGCTGGTCTGCGGCCCCGAGATCATGATGCGATTTGCGGTGAAAAGCCTCAATGATGGCGGCGTGCCGCAGGACGCCATCTGGATTTCGATGGAGCGCAATATGAAATGCGCCATCGGGTTTTGCGGCCATTGCCAGTTCGGCCCCGATTTTGTCTGCCGCGACGGGCCGGTGTTCCGGTATGATCGGGTTGCGGCGCTGATGGCCGGCAAGGAGATCTGAGTTATGGCGCGTCCGAAACTTGCGGTTTGGAAGTTTGCCTCCTGCGATGGCTGCCAGCTGACGCTGCTGGATTGCGAGGATGAGCTGCTGGAGATCGCGGGCGCGATCGATATCGCGCATTTCCTTGAAGCCACCAGCGCGATCACGGGCGGGCCATATGATATCTCGCTGGTCGAGGGTTCGGTCACGACCGCCCATGACGCCGCGCGCATTCGCGAGATCCGCGCGCAATCGGGGACGCTGATCTCGATCGGGGCCTGCGCGACCTCGGGCGGCATCCAGGCGCTGCGCAATTTCGCCGATGTCGAGGAATTCACCCGCGCGGTCTATGCGCGGCCCGAGTTCATCGAGACGCTGGCGACCTCGACCGCAATCGCCGATCATGTCACGGTCGATTTCGAACTGCGCGGCTGCCCGGTGTCCAAGCATCAATTGCTGGAGCTGATCTCGGCCACTTTGGCCGGGCGCGCGCCGCATGTCCCGCGGGTTTCGCAATGCGTCGAATGCAAGCTGGCCGGAACGGTCTGCGTGATGGTGGCGCAGGGCACGCCCTGCCTTGGCCCGGTCACACAGGCCGGATGCGGCAATATTTGCCCCGGTTTCGGGCGCGGTTGCTATGGCTGCTTTGGCCCCAAGGAAACCGCCAACCCGCCGGCGCTCTCGGCGCAACTGCATTCTCTGGGCATGCCGGATCGGGCGCTGCGCGATTTCTACCGCAGCTACAACGCAGGCGCGCCGGAATTCAGCAAGGAAAGCGTGTCGCATGACTGAGCGTGTCATTCAGGTGGACGCGCTTGCGCGTGTCGAGGGCGAGGGCGCGCTTTATGTGCGGCTGAACGGGCGCGAGATCGAAAAGGTCGAATTCCGGATCTTCGAGCCGCCGCGTTTTTTCGAGGCCTTCCTGCGCGGCCGCGACGCCCATGAGACACCCGACATCACCTCGCGCATCTGCGGCATCTGCCCGATCGCCTATATCATGAGCGCCTGCCAGAGCATCGAACGGGCCATGGGCGTCACGGTGACGACGGAAATCGACGATCTGCGGCGGCTGATCTATTGCGGTGAATGGATCCAGAGCCACACGTTGCATGCGGCCATGCTGCACGCGCCGGATTTCCTTGGCCTCGACGATGCCATCCAGATCGCGCAGTCAAACCCCGAACTGGTCAAAAAGGCGCTGCGGCTGAAGAAGGTCGGCAATTCCGTGATGGAATGTATCGGCGGGCGGGCGGTTCACCCGGTCAATACACGGGTTGGCGGGTTCTATCGCGCGCCCGACCCGGCGGCGGTGCGCGCGCTGATCCCGGAGCTGGACTGGGGCGCAGCGGCCGCGCGTGATCTGGCCCTGGAATTCGCCGGGTTCGAATTTCCCGATGACGATTATGACTATCACTTCGTCTCGCTGATCCATCCGGATCGCTATCCCATAATCGAGGGCAGGATCGGGTCTTCGCGCGGGCTGGATATCGCGGTCGAGGAGTACAACGATCATTTTCACGAGGAGCATGTCGCGCAATCCACCGCGCTTCACGGGCGCATGCGCGATGGCTCGTCCTATCTCGTCGGTCCGCTGGCCCGTTATGCCAATAATTTCGACCGGTTGACGCCGGAATGTCAGGCCACGGCGCGCGAGGCCGGGTTGGGCCCGGTTGTGCGCAATCCGTTCAAGTCCATTCTGGTGCGACTGATCGAGGTGCAATATGCCTGCCAGGAAGCCGCCCGGCTGGCGCGCGCCTATGTGCCGCCCGACCCGTCTTTCATGCCGACAGAGCCCCGCGCGGGCGAAGGCCACGCCTGCACCGAAGCACCGCGCGGCATCTGTTACCACAGCTACCGCGTGGATGCGGAGGGCCGCATCGCGCAGGCCCAGATCGTGCCGCCGACATCGCAGAACCAGCCCCAGATCGAGGCCGATCTTGCGCGGGTGGTGGCACAAAGCCTCGATCTGCCGGACAAGGATCTGAAATGGCGCTGCGAACAGGCCATCCGCAATTACGATCCGTGCATCTCATGCTCGACGCATTTCCTGAAACTGACGGTGGATCGTGTCTGACGGGGGGCCAAACCTGCCGCTGATCGTGGGCATCGGCAATCGGTTCCGGCGCGATGACGGGGTCGGGCCGTGGGTGGCGCAAGCGTTGCGCGATGCCGGGCGCGAGGTGCATATTCATGCCGGGGACGGGACGGCGTTGCTCGATCTCTTTGCCGTTCACGGGGACATCATTCTTGTCGATGCCACCAGAAGCGGCGCGGTGCCGGGCGATCTGGTCCGTATCGACGCGGGCGCGGAGCCTCTGCACGCCGATATGTTCCACTATTCGACGCATCGGTTCGGGTTGGCGGAGGCAGTGGAAACGGCGCGCGCGCTGGATCTCTTGCCCGCGCGGCTCAGGGTCTTTGGCATCGAGGGTAAGGATTTCGGCGCGGGCATCGGGTTGAGCGACCCTGTCGAGGCGGCAGCGCGCGATCTGGTGGCCGAACTGGTCGCGGAGGCCGCAGGCGATGCCGGACGTGGCGGGCGGCGGGATTGAGGCAAATCATTGTGCGGGTGAGTGAACTAAAATATTCAGGCAACAGGTAAGGAGCAACGCGATGTGCCTGGCGGTGCCCATGGTCGTCAAATCCCGCGATGGTTTTCAAGCCAGCTGCGAAGCCAAGGGAATTGGCCGGATGGTCAGCCTGATCCTGCTGGAGCATGAGGATATAAAGGCCGGCGATCACGTGATGGTCCATGTCGGCTATGCCATCCAGAAGATTTCCGAGGCCGATGCCGACAGCGCCTGGGATATTTTTGACGAAATGTTCGAGGCCGACCCGGATGCATGAAATGGCGATCTGCCAATCCCTGCTGTCCGAGGTCGGGCGTGTCGCGGCCGAAAACGGTGCCACGGCGGTGACGCGCGTCGTGGTCTCTGTCGGGCCGCTATCGGGGGTGGAGATTACCCAACTGACGCGCGCCTTCGATCTTGCGCGGGCGGGAACGGTGGCCGAAAGCGCGGCGTTGGAGATCGAGGACATACCGGTCACTGTCTGGTGCGCGCCTTGCGGGGTCGAGAGCCGGGTCGAGCCAAACAAGCTTCTGTGCAGCGGGTGCGGCGGCTGGCGGGTGACGCTCAGATCCGGCGATGAGCTTTTGCTGAAACGCCTGTCGCTGGTCGATGCGCCAGAGCGGCAATCTGCATCGGGATGACGGGAAACACTCAGGGGGAGAAGGATAATGTGCAAAGACTGCGGCTGCAGCGCCGGTTCCGGCGAGGTTGAAATTCATGACGCGACCGGCGCGATCTCGCGGATAATCCCCGGCGAGAGATCGGTGGAGGTGGTGGCCGATATCCTGCGTCAAAACGATCACGCGGCGGCGCATAACCGCGCGCATTTCGATGCGCATGGCATTCTGGCGGTCAACCTGATGTCATCCCCGGGATCGGGCAAGACCGCGCTTCTGGAGGCGACCATCGAGGCCATCGGCGACCGCTGCCGGATCGCCGTGATCGAGGGCGATCTGGAGACCGAAAACGACGCCCTGCGGATCCGCGCCAAGGGCGTGCCCGCCATCCAGATCACGACCGGGCAGACCTGCCATCTGGATGCGCATATGGTCCATGACGCGCTGCATGCGCTGGACCTTGCGCAGGTTGATCTGCTGTTCATCGAGAATGTCGGAAATCTCGTCTGCCCGGCCAGCTTCGATCTCGGGCAGCATGCCAATGTCACGCTGCTCTCGGTGGCCGAGGGCGACGACAAGCCGGCGAAATATCCGGTCATGTTCCGGGCCTCTGATCTCGTGCTGTTCAGCAAGGCCGACCTCTTGCCGGTGTTCGACGATTTCTCGCCCGAGCGGGCCGAGGGCCATGTGCGCGCGCTGGCCAATGACGCGGATGTTTTTGAGGTCTCGGCCCGGCGGCCGGAATTATTGGCACCCTGGCTCAAATGGCTGGACGCCCGGCTGCTGTCGCGACGCGCGGGCACCGCGATGCGCCCGGGGATGGCCCGCCCGGCAGCCGCCGCGCCATGACCATTGCCGCCGATCCCGATCGCGCGCGCGCCTGGCTCGATCGCATCCGCGCGCTGCCCTTGCCCGGCCCGGTGCGGGTGATGAATGTCTGCGGCGGTCATGAGCGGTCGATCTCGATGGCCGGGCTGCGCGGCGTTCTGCCCTCGCGGATCGAGCTTATCCCCGGCCCCGGATGCCCGGTTTGTGTCTGCCCCGAAGAGGATGTCCATGCCGCGATCCAGCTGGCGATGCGCCCCGGCATCACGCTGGTGTCTTTCGGTGACATGCTGCGGGTGCCCGCCAATGCCCCGAGACGACAGCCGCGCACGCTGGAACAGGCGCGGACGGCGGGCGGCGATGTGCGCCCGGTGGCGTCACCCACCGAGGCGGTGCGCATCGCCTTGGCCAATCCGGGTCGCGAGGTGGTGTTTTTCGCGGCCGGGTTCGAGACCACCACAGCCCCCATCGCGGGCATGATCGCCGAAGGCCTGCCGGAAAACCTGTCGCTCCTGCTGTCGGCCCGCCTGACATGGCCCGCCGTGGCGATGTTGCTCGATAGTGAAGAGGCCGGGTTTGACGCGCTTATCGCGCCGGGACATGTGGCAACCGTGATGGGCCCGCAGGAATGGGAGTTCGTGCCCGAGGTCCACGGCATCCCGGCGGCGGTCGCGGGGTTCGAGGCGGAAAGCCTGTTGCAGGCCCTGCATTCGGTGCTCTGTCAACATCTGGACGGGCGGGCGCGGCTGGAAAATTGCTACACGGGCGTGGTCCGCCCCGGCGGCAATCCGACCGCGCAGAGGCTGCTTGACGCGGCGCTGGACGTTGTCGACGCAAACTGGCGCGGGATCGGCACCATCGCCGCCTCCGGCTATGCGGTGAAGCCGCATCTCGCCGGGCATGACGCGCTCAAACGGTTCGATTTGAACCTTGACGAGGCGCGCAAACGTGCCGGTGAAATGCCGCCGGGTTGCGATTGCGCCCGCGTGGTTCTGGGCAAGGTCTATCCCGACCAATGTGTGCTCTATGGCAAGGCCTGCACGCCGCGCAATCCGATCGGGCCCTGCATGGTCTCTGATGAAGGGGCCTGCAGGATCTGGTGGGCGACCGGAATCCGGCAAGCCAGATCCGATGCCCCGGAACCTGTCTGAGCCCGCCGCAGAGCCCGCGGTCGCGGCGCGCGAGATCACCGTTTTCGGGCGGGTGCAGGGCGTGGGGTTTCGCCCTTTCGTCTACCGCATCGCGCATCGCCTCGGGGTGCGGGGCAGCGTGGTCAACCGTGCGGGCACGGTCCTGATCCATGTCGAAGGCCCCGCCGATGCCATTGCGCGGTTCGAAGCCGCCCTGATCGCCGAGGCCCCGCCGCTGGCCCGCCCGCATCTGGCCTCGTCGCAGGACTGTGCGTCGCAGGGTGCCGAGGCGTTTTCGATCCGGCACAGTGAGGCGTCCGGGGGGGGCGACATTCACCTTCCGCCCGATCTCTTTTGCTGCCCCGATTGCATCGCGGAACTGCAATCGCCAGAGGAGCGGCGGCATCGATATCCCTTTACCAACTGCACCCAATGCGGCCCGCGTTACACGATCATCCGGTCGCTGCCCTATGACCGGGCCAACACCGCGATGGCCGGGTTTGCGCTCTGCGCCGGTTGCCGCGCCGAATATGACACTCCGCATGACCGGCGCTTTCATGCCCAACCGCTGGCCTGCCCGGAATGCGGCCCGACGCTCGGCTTTTCCCGCAATGGCAGCGTGATCTGCCAAGGTGAGGCTGCCCTGGCGGCGACGGTCGAGTGCCTGCGCGCGGGCGGGATCGTGGCCGTCAAGGGGATCGGGGGCTATCACCTGATCTGTGACGCGATGAATGACACGGTCGTGCGGCGGTTGCGCGCCCGCAAGCACCGGCCGCATAAGCCCCTCGCGGTGATGGTCCCGGCCCGGGGCGCGGATGGGCTGGATGGGCTTCGGGATCATGTGTCCCTCGATCCGGCCGAGGCGGAGGCCTGCCGCGACAGCACCCGGCCCATCGTGCTCCTCCGCCGCCATCCGCAATCGAAGCTCAGCCCGGCCATTGCGCCCGGCCTCGCGATGCTGGGCGTGTTTCTGCCCTACAGCCCGCTGCATCACCTGCTCCTGAGCGATTTCGGCGGGCCCCTGGTTGCGACATCGGGCAATATCAGCGGCGAGCCTGTGATCACCGAAAACGCGGAGGCGGACCAGCGGCTTTCGGCGGTCGCCGATGCCTTTCTGCACCATGATCGACCGATCCTCCGGGCGGCCGACGATTCCGTGCTGCGGGTCATCTCCGGATCGCCCCGCGTCATCCGGTCGGGCCGGGGGCTTGCCCCGCAGGAGATCGAGCTGGCCATCCCGGTGCCGGAACCGGTGATCGCCACCGGCGGTCATCTGAAAACCGCCGTGGCGCTTGCCTGGGATCGCCGCGCCGTGATCTCACCGCATATCGGCGATCTCGACAGCCCGCGCAGCCGGGCGGCTTTCGCGCAAGCCATTGCCGACATGCAGCGGATTTACCGGGTCGAGCCGCGCCGCGTGCTTTGCGATATGAACCCGGATTATGCCAGCAGCCGTTGGGCCCGGTCGAGCGGCCTGCCGGTGACCGCCATCCAGCATCATCAGGCGCATGCCTCCGCGCTGGCGGGCGAGCATCCCGATATTGGCCGCTGGCTCATCTTTGCCTGGGATGGCGCGGGGCTTGGCGGCGATGGCAGCCTGTGGGGCGGTGAGGCCTTTGCGGGCCGTGCCGGTGACTGGCACCACGTCGCCAGCCTGCGCCGGTTTCATCTGCTTGGCGGGGATCGCGCCGCGCGCGAACCCTGGCGGTCGGCGGCGGCGCTGATGTGGGAGGCGGGTCTGCCATGGGCACCGCAACATCGCGGGGCGGCTCTGGCGGCGCAGGCCTGGGGCAAGCGCGTCGGCACGTTTGCCACATCATCAGTGGGCCGCCTGTTCGATGCCGCCGCCGCGCTGATCCTTGGGGTGCAGGAGGTCAGTTTCGAGGGCCAGGGGCCGCTGATGCTGGAAAGCATCGCCAGCCCGGATTGCGACCCGGTCGAGATGCCGCTTGAGATGGATCCGGGCGGCGTGTTGCGGGCGGACTGGGCCCCTTTGCTTGCCATGCTGACCGATGAAACCCTGCCCGCCGCGACCAGATCGGGGGTATTTCACGAAAGCCTGGCTCAGATGGCGGTGTCACAGGCCCATGCGTTGCGCCGAAAGGTGGGGTTCGACGCGGTCGGCCTGACCGGCGGCGTGTTCCAGAACAAATTCCTGTCTGAACGCATCGCGGCCCTGCTGGCGGAGCGCGACATTCCGGTGCATCAACACCGGAGCATTCCGGCAAATGATGGCGGCCTCGCCTTTGGCCAGATCATCGAATTTATCCACGCCCACCGGGCGGTTGAGAGACGACAAGGGGCACAGATAACATGATAGAGGACCGGCATATTTCGCTGGCGCATGGCAATGGCGGGCGCTTCATGCGCGATCTGATTGACGATATCTTTGCCCGCCACCTTGGCAATCCGTCCTTGAACGTAGGGCTGGATGCGGCACCGATTGTGCTCGATCCGGGGATGCAGACGGTGATGACAACCGATGGTTTCACCGTCAATCCGCTGGAGTTTCCCGGCGGCGATATCGGGTCGCTTGCCGTCAACGGCACCGTGAACGACCTTGCCGTCAGCGGGGCGGAGCCGCTCTATCTGACCCTCGGCGCGGTGATCGAAGAGGGGCTGGAGATCGCGCGGCTCGACCGGATCGTGCGCAACCTCGGCGCGGCGGCGCGGGCGGCTGGCGTTCGGGTCGTGGCAGGCGACACCAAGGTGGTGCCACGCGGCCAGGGCGGCGGGCTTTACCTGACCACCACCGGCATCGGTCAGCGCGCGCTGGATTGTGGCTTGGGTATCGGGGCCATCCGCGAAAACGACACCATCCTGGTCAGCGGCCCGGTCGGCGACCATGGCATCGCCATCATGCTGGCGCGCGGCGCGTTTGATCTGTCGGGCGCGGTCATGTCCGATTGCGCCGCCGTAACCGCACTGACGCGGTCTCTGGCTGCAAACCCGGCAGTGCGGTTCATGCGCGACCCGACGCGCGGCGGGCTGGCCACGGTCGCCCATGAGATTGCGCTGGCGACGGCGATGGATGTGCATCTGTCCGAACGCGCCATCCCTGTGCGGGACAGCGTGCGCTCGGTTTGCGAGATCCTCGGCTATGATCCCTATTATCTGGCCTGCGAGGGGCGTGTCGTCGCCATCGTCGCCCCGGATGCGGCCGAGGGCATTCTGACGGCATGGCGCGGCTTGCCCGGCGGCGCGGATGCGCGCGCCATTGGCACCCTGCGCAAGGGGCAGGGCCGGGTCATCCTGGAAACGGCCATTGGCGGCGAGCGGCTGCTTGATGAACTGGAGGACGATCCGTTGCCGCGGATTTGTTAGCCGCCGCTGCTCCGGCTTGGCGGGTTTTGGTCGAGGAAAATGTTGCCGATTGCCGACCTGAAAGTATCGCGACTGTGTAACGCCCGATGCGACCGCACGTCTTTTTGTCATCAAGCGCCGACTCCGGTCGTCACGCCAAGGCCGAACAATCTGGGGGCCGCGCATGACCGTGCAGAATGACATTACCATCGTGGGGGCCGGACCAGCGGGGCTGGCCTGCGCCATCGTTTTGGCGCGGGCGGGGCGGCGGGTCGTGGTGCGCGAATGGAAATCGGATGTCGGGCACCGCTTTCACGACGATTTTCAGGGGCTGGAGAACTGGAGCCGTGACGAGGATGTGCTGGACGAGCTGGCCCGCGCCGGGATCGCCGCCGATTTCGAGCACCACGCCTTTGTCACCGGCACCGTATTCGACCCGTCCGGCCGCCGCCATGAGGTGCGCGGCAAGCGCCCGCTTTTCTATCTGCTGCGGCGCGGTGCGGCCGAGGGCACGCTCGATCGGGCCCTCCTGGCGCAGGCGCAGGCGGCGGGGGCAGAGGTGCGGTTTGGCGACCGGGTGCGGGCATTTGACGGGGCCGGGGTCCTGGCCACCGGACCGCGCAAGGCCGGCGTGATCGCCGCCGGGTATGTCTTTGCGACCGATATGCAGGACGGGGCCTGGTTGGCGCTTGGCCATGACATCGCGCCGGGGGGCTATGCCTATCTGCTGGTGCAGGGCGGGCGTGGCACCGTCGCCAGTTGCATGTTCACCGGCTTTCGCGATCAGGCCAGACATGTGGCCGCCACGGTGGCGTTCTTTCAGGCCAATGCTGGCCTCCGGATGCGCGATCCGCGCGCCTTTGGCGGCTATGGCAATATGCGCCTGCCCACCACGGCCATGCAGGGCGGCCATCCGGTGATCGGCGAACAGGCCGGGTTTCAGGACGCGCTGGCCGGGTTCGGCATGCGCTATGCGATCCGGTCGGGCGTGCTGGCGGCGCAGAGCATCCTTGACGGCGGCGATTACACCGCCCGCTGGCAGGGCGAGCTTGGCCCATGGCTGAGGGCGGGGGTGGTCAACCGGCTGATCTTCAATCTCGCCGGCGAGCCGGGAATGAAGCTGGCGATCGGGCGGCTGGCGCGGGCGGATGCGGGCACGTTGTTGCAGCGCGCCTACAGCCCGTCGCACCTCAAAGGTCTGCTGCTGCCGATGGCGCGCCGCTGGTATCGCGCGTCGCTGGCGGATCCCAGTTGCAATCACATCGATTGCGATTGCGTCTGGTGTCAGCATGGCGATCACGCCCGCGCCCCGCCAAAATCCAACAGCGTATCCGGCGCATAGACGCGCGCAAGACCCCCGGGGTCGCCCCGTTCTCGTCTATGGCAGACGATCCGGATCCTCGGGCCAACGGGGTTTGCGCAAAGCGCCCGACCGCAGGTTGGGAAAAAGCCGCCCCCCTTAACATTTCCTGAAATGAAATATTTCAATGCGTTAAGGGGTGCAGCCATGTCTCAGGGAGCCCGGAACAGGCGCTAGAAAAACGCCTGCAATCCGGTCTGCGCCCGCCCCAGGATCAGTGCATGAACATCATGCGTGCCCTCATAGGTGTTCACCGTTTCCAGGTTCATCATATGGCGAATGACCTGAAATTCCTCGGAAATCCCGTTGCCGCCATGCATATCGCGGGCCATGCGCGCGATCTCCAGCGCCTTGCCGCAATTGTTGCGTTTGATGAGGGAGATCATCTCGGGCGCGGCCTCTGCCTCATCCATCAACCGCCCAACCCTGAGCGCCGCCTGCAGCCCGAGCGTGATCTCGGTCTGCATATCCGCGAGCTTCTTCTGATAAAGCTGCGTCTGCGCCAGAGGCTTGCGAAACTGCTTGCGATCCAGCCCGTATTGCCGCGCGCCGTGCCAGCAGAATTCAGCCGCGCCCATCACGCCCCAGGCAATGCCATAGCGCGCCCGGTTGAGGCAGCCAAACGGCCCCTTCAGACCCTCGACATTCGGCAACAGCGCGTCCTCGCCGACCTCGACGCCCTCCATCACGATCTCACCGGTGACGCTGGCGCGCAGCGATTGCTTGCCGCCGATCTTGGGGGCCGACAGCCCCGCCATGCCCTTTTCCAGAACAAAGCCGCGGATGCGCCCCTCATGGGCATCCGATTTGGCCCAGACCACGAACACATCGGCAATCGGCGCGTTCGAGATCCACATTTTCGAGCCAGTCAGTTTATAGCCCGTGGCTGTTTTTTCGGCCCGCGTCTTCATGCCGCCGGGGTCCGATCCGGCATCGGGTTCGGTCAGGCCGAAACAGCCGATAAGCGAGCCCTCGCAGAGACCCGGCAGATATTTCCGGCGCTGCTCCTCGGAGCCATAGGCATAGATCGGATAGATCACCAGGCTGGATTGCACCGACATCATCGAGCGATAGCCGCTATCGACGCGCTCGATCTCGCGCGCGATCAGGCCATAGGTGACGTAATTCGCGCCGAGCCCGCCATATTCCTCGGGCAGCGTCGCCCCCAAAAGCCCCGCCTGCCCCATCATTGGGAAAAGCTCGGGCGCGACCGTTTCGGCCGCATAGGCCGCGATGACGCGCGGCTGCAGCTCGGCCTGCGCAAAATCGCGGGCCGCATCGCGCAGCATCCGCTCCTCTTCGCTGAGCTGGCTTTCCAGCAACAGAGCATCCTCCCAGGAAAAACTGTTGAGATCGGGGGCGTCCTTCGCTTTCAGCGTCATGGCAATGTCCTTGGCAGGTGGCGTTCGCGCGTAGTCTATCGGACCTGAGCCCCTGAAGGCCATCGACATTCCGGCTGATTTACATTACAAAACGGAATGATTGCATCGCGCCGTTTTCTCCCTCCCCTGCCGTGGCTGACCGCGTTCGAGGCGGTCGCGCGGCTTGGCTCGGTCACGGGCGCGGCGGCGGAGCTGGACCTGACGCAAGGGGCCGTCAGCCGCCAGATCCAGAAGCTCGAGGCGCGGGTGGGCCAGCGCCTCTTTCACCGCGACCGCAAGCAGATGGCGCTGACACCGCCGGGGCGGGCCTATGCCGCCGATATCCGGCAGGCCGTGTCGCTGATCGCCAATGCCACCCTGTCGCTGCAATCGAACCCGCAAGGCGGCCTGTTAAATCTGGCGATATTGCCTGCATTCGGCACCTATTGGCTGGCCCCGCGCCTGCCCGGTTTCATGACAGCCCATCCCGGCGTCACGGTCAACCTGACCACCCGCACCGCCCCCTTTGACATGGGGTCCGAAGGCATCCATGCGGCCATCCATTTCGGGCACCGCGACTGGCCCGGCGCGGGGTTTCTGAAGCTGATGCAGGAGGAAAGCGTCGCCGTGGCAGCACCAACCCTTCTGGCCGGGCACGATGCCGAAACCACAGAGGATATCGCCGCCCTGCCGCGCCTGCAACTGGCCAGTCGCAGGGGCGCGTGGCGGCGCTGGTTCATGTCGCAAGGGCATAGTGAACCCGATCAGGTCATGGCCCGGTTCGACCAGTTCGCCACCATGATCGAGGCCGCCAAGCAGGGGCTTGGCGCGGCATTGGCACCGCGTTTCCTGATTGCTGAGGATCTGGCGGCGGGGCGTCTGGTGGCGCTGCCGGGGGTTGGCCCGCATGTCTTTGGGGCCTATTATCTGGTCTGGCCCGAGGCGCAGGCCGATTACCCGCCGCTGGCCGCGCTCAGATCCTGGCTGTCGGACCAGATCAGCGCAGCATCCGGTCGCGGATAAGCCGGGCCAGATCGGCGCGCGTGTCGGCCCGGTCCATACCGGCCTGTGCCGCCTCGACCTCGGCGGGATCCAGCACTGTGCCTTTGCGCGTCTCCAGCAAGGCGCGGGCAAAGGGGGGTGCGAATTCCGGGTGGCCCTGCACCGTAACGGCAAAACCGGGATACCAGAGCGCCGCATTCTCGCAAAACTCCGACTGCGCGATCCGCTCTGCACCCTCGGGCAGTTGCTCGACCTGATCCTGATGAAAGGCCTGAATGGCCAGGGTGTCAGGGGCCGGACCAAGCGCACCGGGCCAGTTCACCGGGGCGTAATCATGGATCCCCAACCCCCAGCCCTTGGCCGATTTGCGCACCACGCCGCCAAGCGCCTGTGCGATAATCTGATGCCCGAAACAGATGCCCATCATGGGCCGGCCGGCATCGCGGCAGGCGCGGATGAAATCCTCCAGCGGCGCGATCCAGGCGTGATCCTCATAGGCACCGAACCGCGACCCGGTGATGACCCAGAGATCGGCCGCCTGGGGCGCATCGGGCAACACGCCATCAAGCGCGGCAAACACCTTGTATTCTGCCTGATCCGCACCGATCCATGCGGTGACCATGGCCGGGTAATCGCCGTGATCAGAGATCAGTTCCTCGGGCGGGCGACCGGTTTCCAGAACGCCGATGATGGGGGTCTTGGTCATGAGCTATCCTCGATCCTTGAGGCCATATAGCCGGTAAGCCACGGGCAATGCCAGACGCCGGAACCGGCCCAGTTCAAATCGCCTGAGCGGGCGGCGCATCGGGGCGGGCGTTTCGGGGCCGTGGCCGGCAATCTCAGCCGCCAGCAGCCGCCCCGCATAGCTGCCCATCGCCACGCCATTGCCGTGATAACAAAGCGCCGCATAGGCCCCGTCCATCCCCGGAACCGGGCCGGCAAACGGCATCAAATCGCGCGCCAGACAGGCCAGGCCGGACCAGAAATGCGGCGTCTCGACATCGCGCCAGGCCGGAAAGATCCGGTCGAAATAGGCGCGCGCGGTGGCGCGGGTTTTCGCGTGTTCGCCGGGCGTCGTGCGCATCGCCCCGCGCAGGCCAAAGAGCATCCGCCGATCCGGCATCAGGCGGAAATAATGCAGCAAATTCCGTGTGTCATAGCACATCTGATCGCTGCTCCACCCCTGCGCGGCCAGTTCATCTTCGGTCAAGACACGGGTCACCAGCACATTTGACTGCACCGGCAGATAGCGGCCCGCGAACCAACCCGGCAGGTCATCGCGGCTGTACCCGTTGGTGGCAAAGATCACCTGTTTGGCGCGCAGCTCTCCCTGCCCGGCGCGCAGGACAAAATCGCCCTCCCGGTTCATGGCGATGAGGGCGGACCGCCCGAAGAGCCGCACCCCCGCCGCAACCGCCGCCCGCGCCAGTCCCAGAACATATTTCATCGGGTTGAGCGCAAACCCCACCGGCGTGGTGAGCCCGGCGTGAAACTCGGGGCTGGCCAGCCCGTGATCGGCCAGCGCCTCGCGCGGCAGAAACGCGGGCTCCACCTGATGCCAGTGGCGTATCTCGCGGGCGAGGCCATGCAACCCGGCCACGTCCCGCGCCCGGTGCGCCAGCAGGGTCTCACCCCGCGAATGGGTATCGGCGTCGATGCCATGCGCCTCCAGCATCTCAGCCACATGATCGACGCCGGCACGCTCGGCCCGGTAATAGGCGCGGGTCTCGGCCTCGCTGAACCGGCGCAGAAACGCATCCGGGCCCGCCTTGGCACCACCCAGACAGCAAAAACCGCCATTGCGGCCTGAGGCCCCCCATCCCGGTTGCTCGGCCTCAAGCACCACCACATCGCGGCCCGCCTCGGCCAGCGCCAGCGCGGCATTCAGCCCGGCAAACCCCGCCCCGATAACGGCGACATCGGCCCGCACCGAGCCGTCCAACGCGCCATGGACCGGGATCGCGTCGACGGTGGTGGACCAAAAGCCCTCGGCAATCGGCGCGGGGCCATAAGCCATGTCTTCGTAAAGGCGCATGTGGGGCTACAGGCGGCTGAGGTAATATTGGTATTCCACGGGCGTGATCATGCCGGTCAGCGTGGCGACCTCGTCGCGTTTCACCGCCGCATAGACATCGCGGAATTCGACGCCAAAGATCTGGCCCGCCAGATCCGAGGCCGCAAAGCGTTCGACCGCGTCGAACCAGTCATGGCCGAGAGGTTGCGCGGCCTCCGCCTCGGGGTGATCGATCGGCAGGCCAAGCGGCGGCGCGGTTTCCAGCCCGTGCAACATGCCGCCCAATATGGCGGTCAGCACCAGATAGGGGTTCACATCGGCCCCGCTGATGCGGTGTTCCAGACGCGCGGCGGGGCCATGGATCTCGGGCAGGCGGACGCCGGCGGCGCGATTGTCCAGCCCCCAATTGGGCGAGGAGGGCGCAAAGCTCTTGGGCTGGAACCGGCGATAGGAGTTCATATGCGGCGCGAAAACCGCCTGCAGATCGGCCATCGTATCCAGCACGCCCGCCACGGCGTTTTTCAACACCTGCGACGGCCCGGCATCCTCGGGGATGAAGATATTGGCCCCGCTATCGTCCAGAACCGAGGCATGCACATGCATGCCGTTGCCCGGGGCCTCGGCGTAAGGTTTGGCCATGAAAGTGGCCTCCATCCCGTGCCCGGCGACGATGCCGCGCACCAGCCTGCGGAACAAAAGCGCGGTGTCGGCGGCGGCCAGAACATCGCCGGTATGGTGGAAATTGACCTCGAACTGGCCGGGCCCGTATTCGGCGATCAGCGTGTCGGTCTCAAGCCCCTGCGCCTCGCAGGCGGCCAGGATCTCGGTCAGGATCACCTCCTGGCGCGATACCACCTCCAGGTCGTAATTCTGTGCGGCGGGCGTGCGTTTGGGGGGTTTGGGCGCGTCATAGGCCTTGGCGCGCGGGCGCAGGATGTAGAACTCCAGCTCGGTCGCCACCACCGGGTGCCAGCCATGCGAGCGAAACCGCGCCAGCATCGCCTCGAGGATGCCGCGCGACGAGATCGGGCTGGCCGCGCCCTCGGGGGTGCGCATCTCGACCTGCATCTGCGCCACATTGCCCGGCATCCACGGCACCGGGCGCAGCGATCCGGGCACCGGCATCAGGGCCCCGTCAGGGTCGCCCACGACAATGCCAAGCCCGGTTTCCTCGACCTCGTTGCCCATGATCGCGGGCGCGTAGGTGGAATAGGGCAGCCGCACCGAGCCCGAGGTCAGTTTCCCCAACGCATCGCCCGGCAGCCATTTGCCGCGCAAGACCGCGTTGATATCGCAGAGCATCAGCTCGATCCGTTCGGGCCGGCCGTGGCGGGCGCAATAGGCCTCGTATTCCTGTTTCATGCCGCTGCCTGCTGTGCCATTTGTTCATCCCGTTTTGCCCGCGTGATGCGGTGTTTGCTGACCAGCGAGGCGGTGACCACGCCGACCGTGACCAGCGAAATCAGGATCGTCGAGAGCGCGTTGATCTCGGGGCTGACGCCCAGACGCACCGATGAGAAGATCTTGATCGGCAGCGTCGTGGCCGAGGGCCCGGCGGTAAAGGACGCGATCACCAGATCGTCGAGCGACAGCGTAAAGGCCAGAAGCCAGCCCGACACCACCGCCGGCGCGATAATGGGCAGGGTGACGGATCGGAACGCGTCAAAAGGCGTGCAGCCCAGATCCAGCGCCGCCTCCTCGACCGAGCGGTCGAAATTGACCAACCGCGACGAGACCACCACCGAGACATAGCACATCGAAAACGTGGTATGGGCCAGGATGATGGTAAAGACCCCGCGATCCAGCCCGATCGAGATGAAAAGCAGCAAAAGCGACAGGCCGGTGATCACCTCGGGCATTACCAAGGGCGCATAGATCATGCCCGAAAACAGCGTCCGCCCCATGAATTTGCCGCCGCGCACCAGCACATAGGCCGCCATCGTGCCCAGTATGGTGGCGATGCTTGAGGATACGAACGCCACCTTCAGCGTCACCCAGGCGGCGTCCAGAAAGGCCTCGTTCTGGAAAAGCTCACCATACCAGCGGGTCGAGAACCCGGCCCAGACCGTCACCAGCCGCGAGGAATTGAAGCTGTAGATCACCAGGATGATCATCGGAATATAGAGAAAGGCAAAGCCCGCCGTCAGCGCGGTGGCGTTGAACCAGGTAAAGCGCCTCATGCCTCGGCCTCCGCCTGACGTTCCTGGTTTTTCTGGAACAGGATGATCGGGATCACCAGGATCAAAAGCAGGATGATCGCCACGGCGCTCGCCACCGGCCAGTCGCGATTGTTGAAGAACTCCTCCCACAGCACCTTGCCGATCATCAGGGTCGAGGATCCGCCCAGAAGCGAGGGGATCACAAATTCGCCGAGCGCCGGGATAAAGACCAGGAAACAGCCCGCGATGACGCCCGATTTCGACAGCGGCACGGTGACCAGCCAGAAGGCCGAGGCGCGGCTGCATCCCAGATCCTCGGCCGCCTCCAGCAGCGAGGCATCGAGCCGCTCAAGCGTGGCGTAAATGGGCAGGATCATGAAGGGCAGATAGGTGTAAACGATGCCGATATAGACCGCGGTCGATGTGTTCATGATCATCAGCGGGTCGGAAATGATGCCGGTCCAGAGCAGAAACTGGTTGAGGAAGCCCTCATTGCTGAGGATCCCGATCCAGGCATAGACGCGGATCAGGAAGCTGGTCCAGAACGGCAGGATCACCAGCATCATCAGCGTGGGGCGCCATTCGGGCGCGGCATTGGCCATGCCATAGGCGATCGGAAACCCCACCAGCAGCGCCAGCAGCGTCGAGATCAGGGCAATCCGCAGGCTGGAAAGATAGGCCCGCCAGTAAAGATCATCCTCGGTCAGGAAAATGTAGTTTTCCCAATCCAGACCGGCAATGAAGTCGCGGATGCCGCTCCAACCCTGGGACAGGTCCAGCGTCGGCGTATAGGGCGGAATCGCCAGCGCGATATCGGAAAGCGAGATCTTGAGGATGATCCCGAAAGGCACCAGAAACAGCAGCACCAGCCAGAGATAGGGAATGCCGATCAGGGTGCGGCGGGCAAGGTTCATATCCGCCCCCTATCCGGCCAGCACGAGGCCGGCCGTATCCGTCCAGGAGAGGTACACCTCATCCTCCCAGGTCAGGCTGCGGCGCGACAGGCGGCGGTTATTGGCGGTCTGCGCCTTGACGATCTGCCCGGTGGGCAATTGCACGTGATAGGTCGAGATATTGCCCAGATAGGCGATGTCATGGACCTTGCCCTGCACCACGTTGGTGCGATCGGTGGGGCGCTCGACCGAGATGGCCACCTTTTCGGGCCGGATCGCAAAGGTCGCGGGGGCCGAGGCGCTCAGGCCCTCACCCGCCGTGCCCATGATCTCAGGCGCGCCTTCGGCCCAGGCAAGGCTGGCCAGACCGTCGGGCAGGCTGCGGGCATTGCCATGGATCAGGTTCACATCGCCGATAAAATCCGCGACATAGACCGAATTGGGATTTTCATAGATGCGCGGCGGCGTGTCGACCTGGATGATCTTGCCATGATCCATTACCGCGACGCGGCTGGCGACGGTCATCGCCTCCTCCTGATCATGGGTCACGATCACGAAGGTGGTTTCGGTCTTTTCCTGAATATCCATCAGCTCGAACTGGGTATCCTGGCGCAGCTTCTTGTCCAGCGCGCCAAGCGGTTCGTCCAGCAACAGCAGCTTGGGGGCCTTGGCGAGGCTGCGCGCCAGCGCCACCCGCTGGCGTTGTCCGCCCGAAATCTGGTGCGGTTTGCGGCGGGCGAACTGCTCCAGCCGGGTCAGACGCAGCATCTCATCGACCCGTGCGCCGATCTGCTCCTTTGGCATGGAGGAGCGTTTCAGCCCGAAGGCGATATTGTCATAGATGCTGAGATGCGGAAACAGCGCGTAGGACTGGAACATCATGTTCACTTCGCGCCGGTTGGGCGGAATGTTGGCCATGTCCTGCCCGCCGATGGTGATGGTGCCCGCCGATGGCGTCTCGAACCCCGCCAGCATCCGCATCAGCGTGGTCTTGCCACAGCCCGACGGCCCCAGAAGCGCGAAGAATTCCTTGCGATAGATGCTGAGGTCGATGTCGTCGATCGCGGTGAAGCTGCCGAACTGCTTGGTTACACCGTCAAACCGGATCAACGGCGTCTGGTCGGGATCAAGCCAGGGCGTGGCGTCGTCGGCGGGCATCGCGGATCCTTTCCTTGGGCAAGCAAGCGCCCTGCCCGGGCGCGAAGCCGGGCAAGGCGGGGCGTGGTCGGGTCACGCCATTCAGGTGCCCGATTTGATCCGGGTCCACATCCGGGTGACAATGCGCTGCACGCGCGGGCCATAGGGGGTTTGCGTGTAGAGGTTTTCCAGCGTCGCCGCATCCGGGTAGATGGCCGGATCGCCGATCACATCCTCGACCAGGAATTCCTGGCTCGCGAGGTTGCCGTTGGCGTAATAGACATAGTTCGACGCCGCCGCCATGTTCTGGGCATCCATGATGAAGTTGATAAAGGCATGCGCGCCCTCGGGATTGGGTGCGTCGACCGGGATGGCCATCTGGTCGAACCACATCAGCGCGCCCTCAACGGGGGCGTTATATGCGATCTCGACGCCGTTATCGGCCTCGTAGGCGCGGTCGCGAGCCTGCAGAATGTCACCCGACCAGCCAAAGGCCACGCAGATATCGCCATTGGCCAGCGCGTTGATATATTCCGAGCTGTGGAAGTTTTGCACATAGGGGCGCACGGCGGACAGGACCGGTTCGGCCATTTCCAGAACATCGGGATCCTGGCTGTCGGGATCCTGGCCGATATAGGTCAGGGCCGCCGGGATCAACTCGGTCGGCGCATCCAGGAACTGCACGCCGCATTCGGCCAGCGCTTCCATGTTTTCGGGGTCGAAGATCAGATCGAGCGACGCGATCGGCGCATCCTCGCCCAGAATCTCGCGCACCCGGTTCACATTCACGCCGATGCCGGTGGTGCCCCACATGTAATTGATCGAATAGACATTGCCGGGATCGTATTGCGCGGTGCGCTCCTGGATCACATCCCACAGGTTCCCGGCATTGGGCAGCAGCGACATATCCAGCGGCTGGAAGGCACCGGCACTGATCTGGCGTTGCAGGAAGGTGCCCGAGGGCACCACAACATCATAGCCCGAGCCCCCGGCCAGCATCCGGGTTTCCAGAATCTCGTTGGAATCGAACACGTCATAGATCAGGTCATAGCCGGTCTCAGACTCAAACTGTTCCAGCAGCGCCTCGTCGATATAGTCGGACCAGTTATAGACCCGCACTTCCTGAGCGGCGGCCGTCAGCGCGATCAATGACCCCGCCGTGGCCAGCATTGCGACGTTTTTCAGCATCCGAAAGTCTCCCGATTGGACATTTGTTTCTTTTTATTTGATCAAAACTTCGATTCGACGCAAGAATTTTGTATGGTACAACCACTGATTCCTTCGCCGACCCCGGTTCCATCGGCGCAGATTAACGAGAAAGCCCGCGCGTTGACCGCATCTGATCCAAAGCTGCCCGAACATGAGGCCATCTATAAAAAGATCCGCAACATGATCCTGTTCGGCGCGGTTCTGCCCGGTCAGCCGGTCACGATCCTGGGCCTCAAGGACACGGTCGGCGCGGGCGTGACCCCGGTGCGCGAGGCCATTCGCAGGCTCACCGCCGAGGGCGCGCTGGAGGCGCTTGGCAACCGGCGCATCTGCGTGCCCTCGATCTCGCCCGAACGGGTCGACGAGATCTATTTCGCGCGCTTTGCCATTGAGCCCAAGATGGTTGAACTGGCCACGCAACGCGTCACCGATGCCGATATCTCCGAGCTTGAGGCGCTTGATAACGTGGTCAATGCCGCCATCGCCGCCGGTGATGTCGAGGGCTATCTCGAAAGCAATTTCCGCTTTCATTTCCGGCTTTACGATTTCGCCGGAACCCCGATCCTGCGCAAGATCGCGATCTCGCTCTGGCTGCAGGTCGGGCCGTCGCTCAGGGTGGTCAGCGGGCGTTACGGCACCTCGAACCTGCCCGACAAACATTCCGAGGCGCTGGCCGCGCTTCGCAAACGCGAACCCGTTTCCGCCGCGCGCGCCATCGAGGAGGATATTCGCCAGGGGCTGGATCTGACGCGCCAGTCGCTCGGCCTCTGACAGGCGCGCGAGGCCGATTGACAGCGAATTATTTTTGATCATATTCTGCGGACAGCCGGGAGATCCTTCGCTCCGGCCACCCCAACATCCAGGCAGGTTCCCCATGCGCACGCCCCGAAAAGCGAAATCCGACGCGGATTGGCTGTCCGCCCTGCCCGAGGCCTTTCTGGACTATCTCGATGGCCGCCGGCTGGAAGAGGTTGAATGCATCATTCCCGATCTGGCCGGCACCTCGCGCGGCAAGGCGATGCCGTCCTACAAGTTCAGGCCGGATGAGACCTTCAACCTGCCGATCTCGCTCTTTTATCAGACCATTTCCGGCGAATATGTCGATATGGAGATCGAAAACCAGTGGCTGGAAAAGGATGTCGTGCTGACGCCTGACATGGCCACCGCCACCGCCGTGCCCTGGGCCGAGGATGCCACCGTGCAGATCATCTGTGATCTGGCCACGCGGGAGGGCGCGCCACTTGCGATCGCGCCGCGCAACGTGCTGCGCAAGGTGTTGGCGCTTTATGACGCGCAGGGCTGGACCCCCATTGTGGCCCCCGAGCTGGAATTTTACCTGACCAAACCCAATACCGACCCCAACGAGGCCATCGAACCGCCGCTTGGCCGGACCGGGCGCAAGGGGGCCAGCCGCCAGGTCTATTCGATGTCGGCGGTCGATGAATACGGACCGGTAATCGACACGATCTATGATTACGCCGAGGATCAGGGCTTTCGCATCGACACCGTGATCCAGGAGGGCGGGGCCGGTCAGATCGAGATCAACCTGCTGCATGGCGACCCGCTGCAGCTGGCCGATCAGGTGTTCTATTTCAAACGCACGATCCGCGAGGCGGCGCTGAAAAACGGCATCTTTGCCACCTTCATGGCCAAACCGATCCGCGATGAACCGGGCAGCGCCATGCATGTGCATCAAAGCGTGGTCGACAAGAAAACCGGCGCCAATATCTTTTCCGGGCCGGACGGGGCCGAAACAGAGGCGTTTCGTCATTTCATCGGCGGCTCGCAAACCTATCTGATGCAGGTTGTCCCGCTTCTGGCCCCATACGTGAATTCCTATCGCCGGATCACGGTCGATGGCCAGAGCGCGCCGGCCAATCTGGAATGGGCCACGGATAACCGCACCACGGGGCTGCGCATCCCGCATTCCCCGCCACAGGCAAGGCGGGTGGAAAACCGGGTGATCGGGATGGATTGCAACCCCTACCTGGCCATCGCGGCCTCGCTGGCCTGCGGCTATCTGGGCATGATCAACCGGACCGCGCCGCGCGCCGCAGTCGAGGTCGAGGTCTGGGAAACCGAGGAGGCCCTGCCCGTCAGCCTGGGCGACGCGCTGGAGATATTCGACGGTGCTTCCGATATCCGCGCCGTTCTGGGCGAGGAGTTTTGCCAGCTCTATGGCGATATCAAACGTGCCGAAAACGAGGAATACCAGCGCGAGATCTCGCCCTGGGAACGCCAACACCTGCTGCTGAACGTCTGAGGCGAGAGGACCAAGACCGATGAACATGATCACCAACCACCTGCCCACCGCCGAATTGCAGGCGCTGGATGCCGCCCATCACATGCACCCCTTTACCCATAACGCGGCGCTGGCCGAAAAGGGCAGCCGCATCATCACGCGGGCAACCGGTGTCACGCTGACCGATAGCGACGGCAACGAGATGCTGGATGCGATGGCGGGGCTCTGGTGTGTCAATATCGGCTATGGCCGTGACGAGCTGGCCGAGGTTGCCGCCCGCCAGATGCGCGAGCTGCCCTATTACAACGCCTTTTTCCAGACCACCCATGTGCCCGCCATCGCGCTGGCCCGCAAAATCGCCGAATTGGCTCCGGGCGATCTGAACCATGTGTTCTTTGCCGCCGGCGGGTCCGAGGCCAATGACACCAATATCCGCATGGTGCGGACCTATTGGGCGCTCAAGGGCAAGCCCACCAAATCGGTGATCATCAGCCGCAAAAACGCCTATCACGGCTCCTCGGTCGGGTCCGGCTCGCTTGGCGGCATGGCGCATATGCATGCCCAGGGCGGGCTGCCGATCCCCGATATCCTGCATATCGGGCAGCCGCATTGGTGGGCCGAAGGCGGCGAGATGAGCCCCGAGGAGTTTGGCCTGGCCCGCGCACGCGAGTTGGAGGCGGCCATATTGGAGATGGGCGAGGACCGCGTCGCGGCCTTCATCGCCGAGCCGGTGCAGGGGGCCGGCGGCGTGATCGTGCCGCCCGAAACCTACTGGCCCGAGATCCAGCGCATCTGCAATAAATACGAGATCCTGCTGATCGCCGACGAGGTGATCTGCGGCTTTGGCCGGACCGGCACCTGGTTCGGCTCCGAGACGCTCGGCATCCGCCCCGATATCATGACCATCGCCAAGGGGCTGAGCTCGGGCTATGCGCCCATCGGCGGCTCGGTGGTCAGCGATGAGGTGGCCGATACCATCGCGGGGGCCGAGTTCAACCATGGCTATACCTATTCCGGCCATCCCGTGGCCGCCGCCGTGGCGCTGGAGAACCTGCGCATCCTGGAGGAGGAGGACATCGTCGGCCATGTCCGCGATGTTGCCGCCCCCTATCTGCGGGAAAAATGGACCGCGCTGGCCGACCATCCGCTGGTAGGGCAGGCCAGCATCATGGGCATGATGGGATCCATCCAGATGACCCCCGACAAGGATGCCCGCGCGGGCTTTGCCGCGGGGCCGGGAACCGCCGGTTTGATCTGCCGCGACCGGTGTTTCGCCAACGGTCTGGTGATGCGCCATGTCGGGGACCGGATGATCATCTCGCCGCCCTTGATCCTGACGCCCGAGGACATCGACACGCTGATTGCCCGCGCCACGACATCGCTGGATGAAACCTATGCGGCGCTGAAGGCGGATGGCCTGCTGGTCGCGGCCTGAGCCATTTCGATGGATCTGCTGAGCGTCAATGACAGGATGGGGGACTATCCCCCGTCCTTCTACGCCGATGCGGCCACGCCCCTGCCCCGGTACCCGGCGGCGGCGGGCGATCTGGCTTGCGATATCTGCGTCATCGGCGGTGGCTATACCGGCCTGTCGGCGGCCTGGCACCTGGCGGAGCGCGGGTTTGACGTGGTGCTGCTGGAGGCGTCGCGCGTCGGGTTCGGGGCCTCGGGGAGAAATGGCGGCCAGGTTGGTCAGGGGCAGCGGCTGGATCAGGACGCGCTGGAGGCCATGGTCGGGCGCGATCATGCCCGCGCGCTCTGGGAGATCGCCAATCAATCGGTCGATCTGGTGCGCGATGTGGCCAAGCGCGACGCGGTGCATGCCGATTTTCACCCCGGGGTGATCCATGCCGCGCATCGGGCCCGCCATGTCGCCGATTATCGCGCCTATGCCGAGAAACTGCAGCGCGATTATGGCTATGACAGGATCCGGTTTTTGGATCGGGGGGCGCTCGGCGCTCTGGTTGCCTCGCCCGCCTATCATGGCGGCACGCTGGATATGGGGGCTGGTCATATCGACCCGCTGGAACTGGCGCTTGGGCTGGCGCGGCTGGCAACCGGCGCGGGCGCGCGGATTTTCGAGGGCGCGCGGGTGACCGGGATCGAAAAGGGGGACCCGGCGATTGTCGAAACGGGCGCGGCGCGGATCCGGGCGGGCCATGTCGTTCTGGCCTGCAACGGCTATCTCGGCGGGCTGGAGCCCAAGGTCGCGGCCCGCGTCATGCCGATCAACAATTACGTGGTCGCGACCGAGCCTTTGGGGGCCGCGCGGCAGGAAGAGATCATTCGCGGCAATCTCGCCGTGGCCGACAGCAAATTCGTGGTGAATTATTTCCGGTTTTCCGACGATCACCGGCTGCTCTTTGGTGGCACCGAAAGCTATCGCTACCGGTTTCCGCGTGACATTGCGGGCGCGGTGCGGCGGCCTATGGAGGAGGTGTTTCCACAGTTGAAAGGCGTGCGGATCAGCCATGCCTGGGGTGGCACATTGGGGATCACGATGAACCGGATGCCGCATTTCGAGCGGCTGGCGGGCAATATCCTGAGCCTGTCGGGCTATTCCGGGCATGGTGTGGCGATGGCGACACTGGCGGGCCAGATCGCGGCCGAGGCGATAGCCGGGCAGGCAGAGCGGTTCGATGCGATGGCGCGTGTGCCAAGCCCGCGTTTTCCGGGCGGGGCGGCGTTACGCTGGCCTTTGCTGGTGCTGGGGATGGTCTGGTTTTCGCTGCGCGACCGGTTCTGAGGCCGGTTTCGCCGCGTCTTTGACGCGCCGACCCGGGGGAACGCGCGGGCTCAGGCCCCGATGGGGCCATCGCCCGCGCGTGATGCCTCCGGCGGGAGTATTTTTCACAAAGAAGAAGGGGCGGTTCAGAAAATGGGCCCCGGAGGGGGTCAGATCCTCCGGGGCCCGTGACAGGACGGCCGGGACCGGCTGCTCGATTTCCGTCCTGCCGGTGCGGGCAGGGTCAGTTTTGCGAAAGGCTTTCGGCCAGGCGGATCAGTTGCACGGCCTCGTTGCGATAGCCGAACGCATCCGCGCCGCGATTGGCTGACGCAAGCGCGATGGCATCGGCATAATCCCAGTCGCCAAGGAAATCCGAGCCGCGCAGCAGTTGCCCGAAGCCCGCAATGGCGGCGGCAAATTCGGCCTCAGTGCCGGCGCTGTCGGTATCGGTGATCGGGAAATCGATCAGCTGGCTTTCCTCGGCCCCCGGTTCCTTCCAGCGCAGGCGGATGAAGCCCAGCTCACCGGCGACATCTTCGGGCACTTCGCCGGTTTCCGCCGCATCGTAACGCAAGGGATCGGTCAGGCGGGCGGGCGACCCAACCGGCGTGATCTCGTAGATCGCGGTGACCGAATGGCCTGCGCCCAATTCACCGGCATCGACGGCATCATTGTTGAAATCCTCCCGCGCAAGAGCGCGGGTTTCATAGCCGATCAGGCGGTATTCGGCGATCACGGCGGGGTTGAATTCCACCTGGATCTTGACGTCATCGGCGATCGGGTAAAGCGCGCCCGACAGCTGATCGACCAGCACGCGCTGCGCCTCGTTCAGCGTGTCGATGAAGGCCGCCGTGCCGTTGCCGTTCTGGGCCAGCGCCTGCATCGTGTCATCCTGCAGGTTGCCGCGCCCGAAGCCCAGAACCGAGAGATAGATGCCGGTTTCGCGCTGATCCGAGATGAAATCGGTCAGCGCATCGGGATCGGAAATGCCGACATTGAAATCGCCATCGGTGGCCAGGATCACGCGCGAGACTTCGCCCTCGTCAGACATCTCGGCGGCAAGCGCGTAAGCTTGGACCAGGCCACCCTGCCCGTTGGTCGAGCCGCCCGCGCCGAGCCCGTTCAGGGCGCGCGTGATGGCGGCGCGGTCCGATGCAGGGGTGGGCACCAGCGCGACGCCGGCAGAGCCCGCATATTCAACGATGGCCACCTGATCCTCGGGGGACAGTTCATCCAGCATCAGCCGGAAGCTCTGCACCAGCAGCGGCAGTTTCGAGGGGTCGTTCATCGAGCCCGAGGTGTCGATCAGGAACACAAGGTTGAGCGGCGGGCGATCCTCGACCACCGGCATTTCGCCCTGAAGCCCGATGTGAAGCAGCCGTGTGTCGGGGTTCCAGGGGGTCTCGAACACGTTCACCGTGGGGCGGAACGGGCTGATGTCATCCTCGGAGGGGGCGGCGTAATCATAGGGGAAATAGTTGATCATCTCCTCGATCCGCACGGCATCCGCCGGCGGCAGGGCCCCGCGTTGCAGCGACGAGCGGATGATCGAATAAGAGGCCGTATCGACATCGATCGAGAAGGTCGAGACCGGATCCTCGGCCGTGACGCGCAGCGGATTGTCATCCTCATTGGCAAACTCTTCGGTCGTGGGCTGCGGCGGGGCGGCATAGGGCTCGGAGGTCACGATGGCCGTGCCGTAGCCCTGCTGCGCGATCACGGCGCTGTTGCCGCTGCCGTACTGAACCGCATCGGCGTTCGTCAGCCCGGCCAACCCGCCCGATGTCTGGTCGCGTGCTGTGGCCGGGGGCGCAGGCATCGGCGGGGCCTCGGCCTCGGCCATCACCAGGCCATCCGCGTTGTCTCGTGCCTCTTCGCTCACGGCATCGGCGCTGACGGGAGAGGGGGCGGCCGTCTCTTGGCCATCGGTTGCACCGATGGTTGCATCCGCGTCAACCGGCGGGATCGGGTCAAGGGCTGCCCCGGTTTCGGGCAAGGCGATCCGGTCGCGGGTCAAATCCTGGCCGAAGGGTGTGAAAAACAAAATTCCCACGGCGACAATTGCCGTGGTGGCAGTAAGGCCTGCCATGGTTCTGGTCATGATCATCTGAAATACTCCATCTAAAAGGCCCCGCTTTTCGGGGCGTATGGAGGTTTGACGGGTCTCGGCCAGCGATCCTTGGAGGGCGTCGAAATTTTCCTGTGCAACACGAAGGTTTTCGGCACGCCGCGCGGCGTCGGGGGCCGGGGTGGCCGCCTGCATCGCGCTTGTCAGCGCGTCCAGATCAATGTCATCCTTGCGGGAGGTCATGTGGCCTCCTCCTTTTCTCTCATCTCGCGCAGCCGTTTGCGGGCCTCGGATAACCGCCAGCTGACGGTGCCCTCGGACACGCCCAGAATCTCGCCCACCTCGGCGTGGCTCAGATCATCGAGCACCAAGGCCAGCGTATCGCGCAACGTCTCGCTCAATTGCCCCATCGCGCCATGGAGCCAGCCGATCTGCGCCTGTTCCTCGGCAATGGCGGCCTGTCGGGACATTTCCCAGTTTCCCCAGCCATCGAGCGCCCGGGCATAGCTCGCGGATTTGCGGCGCCGGTCGATCGCGGCGTTCATCGCAACCCGGTAGAGCCATGTCGTGACCCTGGCCCCGCCGCGATAACTGCGCAGACGCGACGGCAGAACGGCGCAGATATCCTGACACAGATCCTCGGCCTCGGCCCGGTTCCCGGTCAGCCGGAAGCACAGGCCAAAGAGCCGGTCATAGTGGCGCGCCAGGAGCGTCGCGAACGCATCCGCGTCGCCGCCGGCGGCCGCCCGGGCCAGATCCTGATCGCTCACAGTCATGCGCATGTCATAGCTTAAGACGGGCGCGATGCGCAGATCCTTGGGGATTTCCCGAAATTTATTTCGCGGCGTCGCGCTGATAGATCCAGTCGCGATCTGGGGGGGTGGCAGGGCACCGCCTGCGCGGCGGCCCTGCCATGACATGAAGATAATACATCTTGCCGCCATGGAGGCGATAACCAGCACCACATCGTGATTTTCGACCGCCATGGTCTCATCCAGGCTGCCACCTTCAGTGAACAGGCGCGGACTGCCGAAGCCCTGCGCCGGGTTCAGGCGGTGGTAACAGGTTTCCTCCAGATCGGTCATATCGGGGACATTATCCGCGTCATGGCGGTGCGGCGGGTAACCGGATCAGTGCCCCGAGCGCGTGAATACTCCGGTGACCAGCAGGTCGCGCGCCATCGCGGTATTGTAGACATACTGCGTGTTGGTGCCCGTGCCCCGTTCTTCCTGCGCAAGACCTGCCGGGCCGATGATCTGCGCCGCGTGCCCGCCCCAGAGCGGTGCCGGCCATCTCAGCCGCTGCCAGCGGGTAAAGGGCGAACCCGACATCGCCCCCGGCGGGCGCTTGCGGGCGCGGTGTCATGGATCCTGCCCGATTGCCCCGCCGGTTTACACAACAGACCGGCCGTCATTCATCCTTGTCATTGGTGCCGTCAGGATCGAAGGCGACAAAAAACTGATAGAGGCAATAGAGCCCCGCCGCGCCAAACCCCGCCGCCCAGATCAGGTTGCCGTTCCACGCCTCGAACCCGGCCCATGCCAGCGTGAACCCGACGATCACGGCCCGGATCCAGAGCGGGCGGAAATGCGGTGACTGGACGTTGAAAGGATCCCACATAGTCCCCTACCCGCCCCACGCGGCCAGACCGGCCTTAAAGGTCTTGCCCGCGGCGCGCATTTCGGGCCGGTCCGAGACCTCGGGCACGCCCAGCCGCCATCCGCCGCCGCCATGTCCGGTGCGTGGATAGCGGTCGGTGTCGATGACCACGACAAAGGGACCGGCAGCGTCACGCGCGCGCGCCAGGGCGAATTCCTGCTCTTCGATCAAGCCCGCATGCGCCACCGCGCCCATCGCACCGGCATGGGCGGCAAAATCTGTATGGGAGGGGGGCTCATGCACGGTCGTATCCAGCAGATTGTTGAACTCGACCCCTCCTGTACCCATTTGCAGCCGCTTGATACAGCCAAAACCGCGTCTTTCGGCGATCACCCGCGTGTTCTTGGCCCCCCTCATCGGTGCCATCGCCAGCTCGGATCTGGCTATCATGCGGCGGCCCTCGCCCGAGCTTCAGATCACGCTGCGCGCGGGCCCAAGGGGCGCACCCACAACCGAGCCATGGCCGTCGGCCAACAATGTGCCGCCGATAACCACCGCGACGATGGCCCCGAACGCCTTGAGATTGCCGCGATCGGCGGCCAGGGTGCCAAACTCCATAACCTGGACGGCTGCAAAAACCGTGGCGCAACAGGCCGTGGTCATGAACATCCGTATCTTGACCCGGCAGAGCCGCACCCCGGCATGGCGCGCCGCGCGCCGTTAAGGTCCGGGTGCCGAGCCGGGTTCCCGTCAGCGCGCATTCTCCCGGGATCACCAGGCCGACGGCCCAGGTGATCCGCATCGCAATGCCATCGGCCACCGGTTGGTCGGCCCGGCCGCGGCCACAAGGGTCTTTGCCCTGACCTGCCCCCGCTATCAGAAACGCCCGGATGGTCCGGGATATTCAATATGCGGCCCAGGGGATGCCGCGCCCGTCACGAATGGAATAATCGTTCTATTTGACGGCAACGCACTCCTTACGCCTCGGATCTGGCCATGCCCACGGCAACCGCCACCGTCAGCGCCAGAGACAGCGTGGCCGACAGCGCCCGAAACGCCCCGAAATCGACCTCCTGCACCGATAGCGCGTGATCGGAGAGCTGCCAGAGCGGGCTCATGATACTGTCGGTGATCGAGACGACACCGCAGTTCCGGCCGCGAAACCGGCGGGCCAGATCGACGGTTTCATCGCTGTAGGGGGCGAAAGAGATGGCCAGCAATACGTCGCCCGACCGGATCGCATGGCCATGATCGAGGCAACCGGTGAAATCGTGCTGAAAGACCGGAACCGACATGCGTTCCAGCGAATATGTCAGGTAACTGGCCACCGCATAGGCCCGGCGCAGCCCGACAATATGGACCATTTCAGCCTCTGCCAACTGCTTCACCGACAGGTCAAGAACTCGCGCATCTACAGATGATGCGAGGTTTTCCAAAGAGTTATGCCCAAGCTCTACAAATTCCGCCAACAAAGCCGAGGGACTGCCGGTACCGGATTTGCGCAGATCGCCAAGCCGGGTGCGGTCATCCGGCGGCGACTGCCCGTAGCTGCTGCGAAACACGCGCTGCATCTCGGAAAAGCCGGAATATCCCATCAGCTGGCAAAACCGCATCACGGCCGAAGGCTGCACCCCGGCACCCTGCGCCAGTTGTGCCACCGTCGAGACGGCAATGCGGTCGGTGTGGCCTGCCAGATATTCGGCGCATTGGCGCAGCCGCTTGGGCAGACCATCCGAGATTTCGACCAGCCGCGCCTGAAAATTCTCGACATTTTGCGGGGCGGATTCTGGCGACATGGGCAACGGCTCCAACGGATGACTTGACAGAATGACCCTACAGGATCATAGCCAAAATGGAATAAATATTCTATCGCGTTTTGCGAGGGGGGATTTCACCATGGTCATGAGGATCGCAATTCTGGGGGCCGGGCGGATTGGACAGGTCCATGCCCGCGCCGTGGCCGAAACCCGCGAGGCGCGGCTGATCGCCGTTGCCGACGCCCTGCCCGCGGCCGCCATTACGCTGGCCGAAACCTATGGCGCGCGCGTTGCGGATATCGACACCATCGCCGCCGATCCCGAGGTCGATGCGGTGATCATCTGCACGCCCACCGACACCCATTCCGATCTGATCGAGCTCTTTGCGCGCGCCGGCAAGGCCATCTTCTGCGAAAAGCCGATCGACCTTGATCGGTCGCGGGTGGCCGCCTGCCTGAAGGTTGTGGAAGAGACCGGCACGCCCCTGATGGTCGGTTTCAACCGCCGCTTCGATCCGCATTTCCGTGCGGTTCAGAGGGCGGTGGCCGAAGGCCGGATCGGGACCGTCGAGCAGGTGATCATCACCAGCCGCGACCCGGCCCCGCCGCCACGCGCCTATATCGCCCGCTCGGGCGGGATCTTCCGTGACATGACCATCCATGACTTTGACATGGCCCGGTTTCTTCTGGGTCAGGAGATCGTGTCGGTGCAGGCGATGGCCTCGGTTCTGGTCGATCCCGGCATCGGGGAGGAAGGCGATTTCGACACCGCGTCGGTGCTGATGCAAACCGCATCCGGCGCGCAGGTGGCGATCACAAACTCGCGCCGCGCCACCTATGGCTATGATCAGCGGATCGAGCTGCATGGCGCGGACGGGATGCTGCAGGCGCATAACCAGCGCGAGGCCGATATCACGCTGGCCAATGGGCAGGGCTTCACCGCGCCGGTGCTGCATGATTTCTTCATGACCCGCTATCTGGCCGCCTATGCCGCCGAGATCGCCGAGTTCATCGCCGCCGTGACCGAAGGCACCGCGATGCCCGCAACCGGTCAGGACGGGCTGCGCGCGCTGGATCTGGCCGAGGCGGCGTTGAAATCGGTGGAAACCGGCGCGGAGGTGCGGCTTTAGTTCCGCACCGGCGGGCTGACGGTTCCGGCCCCGCCTCCGACGCAAAATGCTCCGCCGTCAGCGTTTCACGCGCTCCATCTTCGGGTCATAAAGCGGCGACAGATGCACGTCGCAAGGCACCCGCTCGGTGCCCACTTCCAGCTCATAGACCCCCGACATGACAAACGCTTTGTCGACGCCGCCCTCGTTGCGGACATAGCCCATGCCGATGGATTTGCCGATCCAATGCCCGAACCCGGCCGATGACAGATACCCAACCCGCACCCCGTCGCGGTAAATGGTCTCGCGCCCCGACAGGATCACCGAGGGATCGGCGGTAAAGCTCGCCATCATCCGGGTTACGCCCGTGGCGCGCTGTTTTTCGACCGCCGCCCGCCCGCGGAAATCGGCGTTCTTCTTCAGCTTCACGGCAAAGCTCAACCCGGCCTCGACCGGCGTATAATCGGGGGTGATGTCGGACGACCAGGCGCGATACCCTTTTTCCAGGCGCAGCGTTTCAATGGCCCGGTAGCCCGCGTTGCAGAGCCCGTGGCCCGCGCCCGCCTTGTGCAACGCCTCATAGACCGTGACGGCATATTCGACCGGCAGGTGCAGCTCCCAGCCCAGTTCACCGACATAGGTGATGCGCAGCGCGTTCACCGGGCAGCCGGCGATGCCGATGGTCTTGGCGGTGCCAAAGGGAAAGCCTGCGTGGCTGACATCATCGCGGGTAACGGCGGCCAGGATATCGCGGGCGCGCGGGCCAAACAGCGACAATACCGAATAGCCGGAGGTCACATCGACGATCTGCGCGTTCATCTCAGCCGGGATCGAGCGCGCGATATGGGTGAAATCATGCGTCGCAAAGCCGGTGCCGGTGACGATGTAATATTCATCCTCGGCCATGCGCACGGCGGTCAGGTCGCATTCGATGCCGCCATGATCGTTCAGCATCTGGGTATAGGTCAGCGCCCCCACCGGGCGCGCCACATCACCCGCCGCGATCCAGCTCAGCGCCGCCTCGGCATCCGGGCCCTTGAGGATGAACTTGGCAAAGGAGGTCTGGTCAATCAGCACCGCCGCCTCACGCGCCGCCTTGTGTTCACGCGCCACCGCCGCGTGCCAGTTGGGGCGGTCGAACGTATAGATGTCATGCTGCACCTCGCCCGCACTGACATCGGCAAACCAGTTCGGCCGTTCCCAGCCCAGTTTCTCACCAAACACCGCGCCATCGGATTTGAGGATCTCGTAAAGCGGCGATTTCCGGCAGGGCCGCCCGCTGTCATGTTCTTCGGACGGCCAGGCCATGGTGTAATGTTTGCCATAGGCCTCATAGGTGCGGGCGCGGATCCAGTCACTGTCGAAATGCGGCCGGCCAAAGCGGCGGATATCGACCGGCCAGAGGTCAAAGGGCGGCGCGCCCCCGGCCACCCATTCCGCCAGCGCCATGCCCGCCCCGCCGCCCGAGGCGATGCCAAAGGCGTTGAACCCGGCACCGACATAGAAATTGCGCAACTCCGGGGCCTCGCCCAGAATGAAATTGCCATCGGGCGTGAAGCTTTCCGGCCCGTTCACCAATTGCTTGATGCCCGCCGTTTGCAGCGCCGGCACACGGCCGAGCGACAGCTCCATCAATTGTTCGAAATGGTCGAAATTGCTGTCCAGCAGCGTGTAATGGAAATCCTCGGGGATGCCGCGTTCGGCCCAGAGGATCGGGTTCGGCTCATAGCCGCCCATCACCAGCCCGCCGACCTCTTCCTTGTAATAGGTCAGCCGGTCAGGGTCGCGCAGGGTCGGCAAGTCACGCGGCATTCCGGGGATGGCTTCGGTCACCATATACTGATGTTCGACCGGGACCAGCGGCACGTTCACGCCCACGGATTTCGCGAAATCGCGGGTCCATTGCCCGGCGCAGGCAATGACCACACCACAGGCGATATAGCCCTTCTCGGTCTCGACCCCCTTGATCACACCGCGATCGACATCGACCGACAGGACCTTGGTATCCTCGATGATCTGCGCACCGGCCATGCGCGCGCCCTTGGCCAGCGACAGCGTGATGTCGGAAGGGTTGGCCTGCCCGTCGGTGGGCAGGAACGCCGCCCCCACCACATCGCCGATATCCATCAGCGGCCACAGATCCTGCGCCTCCGATGGCGTCAAAAGCTGCATATCCAGCCCGAAACTATGCGCCGTGGTGGCCTGCCGCTTCACCTCGGTCCAGCGCTCGGGATTGCAGGCCAGCCGCAGCCCGCCATTCCTTTTCCACCCCGTCGCCTGGCCGGTCTCGGCCTCCAGCCGGTCATAGAGATCCACCGAATAGCCCAGAAGCTGCGTGATATTGGCGCTGGATCGCAACTGCCCGACCAGGCCCGCGGCATGAAACGTGGTGCCCGAGGTCAGCTTCT